>Ga0183095_10944_pt1 | contig 42556 bp, 34 predicted proteins | sample BioMet4_FD_130346 | JGI IMG/M metagenome (GOLD analysis project Ga0183095, IMG submission 130346) | Microbial communities from bioreactor (seeded with sewage sludge) at LBNL, California, USA - Biofuel metagenome 4 (v2) (version 3) | ecosystem: Engineered > Bioreactor > Anaerobic > Unclassified ...
TCCAAACAATATGGTACGTACAATGCCAAATGGCATGTGACAACTTCTTAAATCGACTCATTGGTTTATCCTTTCTTTGTTGTGGGGACAACTTTGAAAGATAACAATGAGTCGTTTTAAAGGCAAATCCGTAAAACGTCTCTGACCACGTTCATAGAACGTGGATTTTTAAGCCGCATTAAATCACACGCAAAAATTATAGATTATAGATTTCTGCGTGTGATTTTTATCCTGTTTTAATTATTCAAATTTAAACAGCGGGGTAGACAAATATCTTTCCCCGGTATCAGGCAGAATAACGATAATATTCTTCCCTTTGTTTTCGGGCCTTAGGGCAATTTGCAGTGCGGCAAAAGTTGCTGCCCCTGATGAAATACCTACCAGTAACCCCTCTTTTTTGGCCAGAAGCCGGCTGGCTTCAAAAGCATCATCGTTTTGTACTGGGATAATTTCATCAAGTATCTTTGTGTTGAGAACATCGGGAACAAAACCAGCACCAATACCTTGTAATTTATGAGGCCCTGGTTTACCACCCGATAAAACTGCAGAATCAGCTGGTTCAACAGCAACTATTTTTACAGCCGGATTTTTTTTCTTTAACGCTTCACCAATACCAGTGATCGTTCCACCTGTTCCAACTCCTGCAACCACAAAGTCTACTTTCCCGTTGGTGTCCCTCCATATTTCTTCGGCGGTAGTTTCACGGTGGATTTTAGGATTAGCAGGGTTCTTGAATTGCTGGGGAATAAAAGAATTGGGTATTTCAGCTGCCAATTCTTCCGATTTACGGATGGCTCCCTTCATTCCTTCAGTGCCGGGGGTAAGGACCAGTTCAGCGCCTAAGGCTTTCAGCAAATTTCTCCGTTCAACCGAAAAGGTTTCGGGCATGGTTAATATTAATCTGTATCCTTTGGCTGCAGCTACAAATGCAAGCCCAACTCCGGTATTGCCACTGGTCGGTTCAATAATCACGGAGCCTTTTTTCAAAATTCCCCTTTCTTCTGCATCCTTGATCATCGCGAAACCAATCCTGTCTTTTATACTGCCAAGCGGATTAAAATATTCGAGTTTAGCAATTATTGTAGATTCCAGTCCATGAAACTTGTTGAAATTGGATAATTCCAATAAAGGAGTATTTCCAATTAAATCGGTAAGATTTTTAGCAATTTTTGTCATAATATTTTTTGTTTAATTGACTACCTCAAAATTCTTCTTATAAATCTTTTTTAACAATACCATTTGTTGGGTATTTTATATACCTAATTTTAGGTATGGTTTGTTGGTTTCAGGTTTCAAGGTTTCAGGTTTCAATTGGTGCCACCTTAAAACTTTGAAACTTGAAACTTTGAAACCTGAAACTTCAAATATAATATTCGATATTATCGATCCATCCTGCCTTTATTGCCACTATTATTAACTCCGAGACATTTGTCACCCCCAATTTCCTGAAAATATTTTTTCGATGAGTATTTACAGTATGAATACTTAAATTTTTCTTTAAAGCAATTTCCTTGGTGGTTATTCCGCTTGCTGCAAGTTTAACGATCTCCATTTCAGAAGGGGTTAACTTCTGATTTTTTTCATTAGGAGTTTTTACTTCCGAAGTATCAAGCAGCATATCAAGAATCTCTTCCGAAAAATATTTTTTTTGTTTTAACGTAAAATCTATTGCAGTCAGAATTTCCTCTTTCCCGGCAGTTTTATAAACAACATTGCGGATACCTGCATCTTTAATTTTGATCAATTCATTTCTCGTTAATGGATTGGAAAGAATTAATATTGGCAAATCAGCACATTCTTTCCTGATTTTAAGTACAAAGTCGGTTCCTGAATCCTGACTAAGCGAACAATCGGTTACGAGCAAATCTACCTTCTTATCCTTCAATACCTCGTCTAATTCTTTTTCGGTAGTTACAACAGCCTCAACAGAAAATAGTCCCTCTCCGGAAAGAAGTGATTTCAATCCTTCTGTTATAAGAAACTGTGCATCAGCGATGACAACCTTTATTTTTTTACTGTCCATTTTTTCGGGGAATCGCTTTGATTGTCAGTGGCTTCAATTCTTTAAATTCACATTGTCCGAAAACTGTAAATAAACGGCCTTTGTCATTCTTTATCCAGGAAGCCTTACCGCAGCGTAAAAATACATAAATAGATTAATTTTAATGCTTTATTATTGACAATGAGGTTGCAGCTTTCCCTTTTTCTTTTGCTTTCCTTCAATCTTTAGGTTTTTTGTTGTTACTTTTGTTCTTGAAAATCAGATCGAATGTTTCTTGCGAAGAAAAGAGAACAATTAAAAAAATTATTTCAGCATCCATACAGGATCGTGGTCTTCAACGACCTCAACCTCCATATCATCAAACAGGTAAGATTTGATGCACGGACATTGCTTATGACTCTTGCATCTGCCGTGATCCTGATCATTATTGCTGTTACAGTTCTTATTGCCTTTACTCCTTTGAGAGAATATATCCCCGGATACACCAGCAACGATATTCGCCGGACCTTGATTAATAATGCATTGGTGGTAGACTCACTGGAGCACGAAATCCAGATGCGTGATAAATATTATCATGATTTCAGGTTAATGGTGATGGGAGAATCTCCGGTTGATACTCTTGCAAGAAGAATATCCCCGGCTGATTCAAGTGAGATTAAATACAGTAAATACAATGCAGACAGCCTCTTTAAGGATGAAATAGGAAGTGTGCCTTTAACAGCTTCGCTTTTAAGTTTTTCAGCTCAATCCGGCGATATTTCAGGAATGAATTTTGTTTCTCCTCTCAGGGGTGTTATTACCAATCATCAGAACCTTGGATCAGGTCATCTTGGAATCGATATAGTGGGCAAAGCAAATTCAGATATTAGCGTTGTGGCTGAAGGTACTGTAACACTTGCCGAATGGACCACCGAAACAGGTTATGTGATTCAGGTACAGCATAAAAATAATCTTCTGACGGTATATAAACACAATGCCAGATTATTGAAAAAAGAAGGCGACAAGGTCAAAGAGGGGGAAATTATAGCTGTAATGGGGAATACAGGAAAGGAAACCACCGGACCTCATTTGCATTTCGAAATGTGGCTGAACGGAGTCTCTCTCAATCCGGAGGAGTATATTAAATTTTAAAGCACAAATGAAAAATATTGCAATTTTAGGTTCAACCGGATCAATAGGACAACAGGCTCTGGAAGTAATCTCCCAACATCCTGATCTTTTTACGGTGGAAGTATTGACTGCTTACAATAATGCTGACCTTCTTATTTCTCAGGCATTCAAATATCACCCCAATGTTGTCGTGATTGGTAATGAAAAGAAATACCCGCAGGTCTGCGAAGCTCTTGCCAAAGAACCTGTAAAAGTTTATGCCGGAGAAAAATCAATAGTCCAGGTCGTCGAAATGAGCAGCATCGATTTAGTATTGACGGCGATGGTGGGTTATGCCGGATTGCTCCCTACCATTAATGCCATTAAATCGCGTAAGCAAATTGCACTGGCAAATAAGGAAACAATGGTTGTGGCCGGTGATCTGATCAATCAGCTAACAAAAGAAAATAGGGTGGAAATTCTTCCCGTTGACTCCGAACATTCAGCTATTTTTCAATGCCTTGCCGGAGAACTGAATAATGCTATTGATAAAATTATTCTGACCTGTTCGGGAGGTCCTTTTTATAATCTTAACGAGAAAGAGCTCGCCAATGTAACTCCCCGGGATGCTTTGAAACATCCAAACTGGGATATGGGAGCCAAAATTACCATCGATTCGGCCACCCTGATGAATAAAGGATTTGAGGTAATTGAAGCAAAATGGTTATTTAATTTGAAACTTGATCAAATTCAGGTTCTTGTACATCCTCAGAGCATCATCCATTCGATGGTCCAGTTTGTGGATGGTTCAATTAAAGCTCAATTAGGATTGCCGGACATGAGAATCCCGATTCAGTATGCCTTCAGTTTCCCCGAAAGAATTGAAAGTAAATTTCCGAAGCTTCAGATTAATGATTTTCCCTCTCTAACCTTTTCTGTTCCTGATTCAAAAAAATTTCGTAATCTTGCACTGTCATTTGAAGCCTTGCAAAAAGGTGGTAATCTGCCATGTATTTTAAATGCTTCGAATGAAATAGTTGTGGAGGCATTTCTAAAAGGAAAAATAAAGTTTCCTGAAATATGGCAGGTTAATGAGAAGGTGATGCAGAAATCACAATTTATTTCCAGCCCGACACTTGATGATTATATTGCCTCAGATTATGAAGCTCGTATTTATACTGGCGAACTGATGAAAGAACTTTAAATTATTATCTTTGTTCACTTTATAAAAACATGTATAACAACATGGACTCTGCCGAAAGCAATTCGAGTCAATTTGTTATTTTGTTCGTGTTAATTCGTATTTTATTCGTGTCAATTCGTATTTTATGATTTTAATAAAAGCCACTCAGTTTGTATTAAGCCTTTCGCTCCTGGTTATTATTCATGAGTTTGGTCATTTCATTTTTGCCAAACTATTTAAGTGCCGGATTGAAAAGTTTTATCTCTTTTTTGATCCCTGGTTTTCTCTTTTTAAAGTAAAGAAAGGTGAAACAGAATATGGTATCGGATGGCTTCCTTTGGGAGGATATGTAAAAATAGCCGGAATGATTGATGAATCCATGGATAAGGAGCAATTGAAACTTCCTCCTCAGCCATGGGAATTTCGTTCTAAACCTTCCTGGCAGCGGCTGATCATCATGGTCGGAGGCGTTCTGTTCAATGTTATTCTCGCCCTTGCTATCTATTCTTCCGTATTATTTGTCTGGGGAGAACAATATCTTCCGACAAAGAATGTCAAATACGGCATCGTTGTAAGTGAAACCGGGAAAGAAATGGGCCTTCGCAACGGCGATAAAATAGTGGGGATCGACGGGAAAGAGGTTGAGGACTTTTATAAAATAGTACCTTCCATTTTGCTGGACGGGGTAAAAACCATACAGGTCGAACGGGATAGTCAGAAAGAAAACATTCCTGTCAATAAAGAGGTCATCCCCAAGTTGCTCAAAGACCGTTATGTTATTGATGCCCGAATCCCTTATTCCGGTGTTGTCAGAGGTTTTGCCAAGGAATCTCCGGCCCATGATGCAGGAATGGAAATCGGGGACAAAATATTGGATTTAAATGGTCATACTTTTCAGTTTAATGATCAGTTTTCGGATTCTTTGAAAGCTTCAACCGGGAAAGAAGTAAAGCTGAACATCCTTCGGAAAGGGCAGAATATTCAGCTTCCTGTCAAGCTTGACAAAAGCGGTAAACTTGGAATCGCCTGGAATATTGATAAGAACATTTTTCAATTCAAAACAGTTAATTACAGTTTAATCGAATCAATACCGGCAGGGTTTTCGAAAGGTTATCGAGCCATTGGCGATTATCTCAAACAATTTAAACTTCTGTTTGCTCCGGAAACTAAAGCCTATGAATCCCTGGGAGGATTTATTGCCATTGGTAATATTTTCCCGGGAATATGGGATTGGCAGTCTTTCTGGAATCTGACAGCCTTTCTTTCGATTATTCTTGCGGTCATGAATATTCTTCCGATCCCAGCCCTTGATGGCGGTCACGTTCTTTTCCTGTTGTACGAAATCGTCACCCGGCGTAAACCAAGCGAGAAATTTCTTGAATATGCCCAGATCACGGGAATGATCATCCTTTTTGCCTTGTTGATTTATGCAAATGGTAATGACATCATAAAATTATTTAAATAGGAAATCAAACATTACAAGTTTATTATATCTTTGTTACATAAATTAAAGAGAAGACTATGAATATATTAATGATTGCAGGTGTGATAGGCCCATGGCAGTTGGTGATAATTATTGCTGTGGCTTTACTCTTTTTTGGGGGCAAAAAGATCCCTGAATTAATGGGTGGCATTGGCAAGGGAATGAAAGAATTTAAGAAAGCCATAAAAGAAGAAGAAGAACCCACGAAGGAAGAACCTAAAAAAGAAGAACCTAAAGAAGAAATTAAAAAGGATTCCATGAAACCTTGAGAATTCTGAACTTATTGGAAAAAAGAGCCCGTTATTGATAACGGGCTCTTTCTTTATCCGGTTCTTTTCTCCTTAATAACCTGAGTCCGATATCAGAAATAGGAAATTTAAAGCCTCACAGTAGTAATCCAATCTTCTCAATCCCTTTGACTTCAAGGCTTCCCGGAATTTTTTGCTATTTTTCTACCATTATACTGTTCACGTTATTATTTATAGGTTATTGGTTCCGCACTAACACGGGTTTTGATGGCAAATGGTTTATTCAAAAGTGGTAGACCTGATTTGTGTAATGTCAATCATCCTTCAATAACTCCTTTATTATCCGGCTCCCAATAAGGTTATAATGCAACGCACAGGCTAATGCACATAAAATATGTGTATAATATATTAAATAATAGATATTTATATAAAAAATATGCACAAGCTAATGCACAGTTATTGCACAGTTATTGCACAGTTATTGCACAGTTATTGCACAGTTATTGCACAGTTATTGCACATTTTATCCAAATATTTTCACAAACTGATTTTGTGCTTTAGCTGTGCTTTATTTTCATTTTATTGTTACTATCTATTTATTTATCTGATCATTACAAAATTAAAATTTTGTGCGTGTGCAATAATAACTCTTGGTGTTTTTTAACATTTTGAACCTGGAGAGCAGTATTAACTTTGGCCCGGAAAAAAATTACATCAACATCCTTAAAATCTGTTTTTAAATGTCATAACGTGAATTACGTGTCAAGAGGTTTCAAGTATAAGTAGTCAGTGTTCCCTCTCCACTTTTACATCTGACCTGTCCTGCAAAACTGATCTGAATTTTTCAAAAGCAAAAAGCTTAAGTGAAAAATATCATAACGTATCAAGACGCGTCATAATGTTTCATTATTCGAATTAGCACAACTCTTCTCCTTACCTTTATCTCAATCTGGAAAACACCGTACCTGGTCCGTATCAACCTCGTACCAGGTTCGGTACAAGGCCGGGTTGTTTTCCACGTCATGGAAGCGAACAAATTCCACTAATGCTACGCATTAGTACCTTTCTCATCAGGTGCAAATGACTGAAACTGACTTTCCCCTCGCTGGCATGACTCCATAAACGTTCTTCAGATTTTCCTTAACTCATTTTGCATCTTGTTCAAACCTTCCTCCAATACCGATCTCGGACAGGCAAAATTTAACCTGAAAAGACCTGTGCCATTTGTCCCGAACATGCTCCCCTGGTTCAGGGCGACACCTGCCTTGTGAACCAGGATCTCCGCCATTTCTTCTTCACTTAATCCATATTCACGAAAATCAAGCCAGGCCAGAAAGGTCGCTTCCGGTTGCATTACCTTGATCCGGGGCATTTTATCGCGGATGAAAGTTTCAAGAAAATTGTAATTCCCTTCCAGATAATCCATTAATTGCAGTAACCAGTCGGCCCCCTTTTTATAGCCGGCTTCCAGGGCAATGTTCCCAAAAATATTGCCGCCATCAATGTGAAGGGTGTTTAATACTCTCTGGTATTTTGACCTGATATCTTTGTCGGGTATGATCACAAGCGCGGTGGAGAGTCCTGCCACGTTAAAGGTTTTGCTTGGAGCCATGCACACCGCACAATTTCTGCTCAATTCCGGTGATACCATTGGAAGGGGGATGTGCCTGTGATTCTTGAAGATAATATCGGAATGTATTTCATCCGAAATGATCAAAATTCCGTTTTCAAGACATATTTTCCCAAGTGCCTCCAATTCCTCCTGTTTCCACACCATCCCTCCCGGATTGTGAGGGCTACATAAAATCATCAGTTTGGTCCGGGAATCGATTTTTTTCTTCAGATCCTCTATATCAAAATAATATCTACCGTCTCGTAAGGCAAGAGGATTTTCAACCATGATCCGTCCGGTATTCTTAATGCAGCTAAAAAAAGGGAAATAGACCGGCGTCTGGACAATGACTTTATCCCCCGGATCAGAGAGCGCCATAATAAGCATCGTGACTCCCGATACCACGCCCGGACTGGATGAAATCATTCCCTTGTTGATGTTCCATCCATGTTTATTTCTCATCCAGTTGATGATGGCCTGGTAAAAGCTTTCTGGCCTGAAAGAATAGGCCAGTATTTCATGCTGCATCCTCTGCTCCAATGCTTCTATGATGAAATCCGGCGCTTTGAAATCCATGTCCGCCACCCAAAGCGGCAAGGCGTCTTTATTTCCGAATAATTTGCCAAGCAAGTCATATTTTACACTGTTGGAACCTCTTCGTTCCACTATTTCGTTAAAATCATAGATTTTCATCTTCCTGAGCTATTAATTGATTCGTTAACCAGGCAACCCTGTTTCCTGTCTCCGGTCTCCTGTCTACCTTCTCCGGTCTCCTGTCTCTCTTCTCCCTTCTCCCTTCTCCCTTAAATCTTCCTGAGCCAATTATAATCCGTCCCTTTTTCTACTTTAAGCACAAAATCAAACCGGTTCAAATCGAGACAGAGGTCAAAGTCAGTGGCCGGTGACCATTCAAAATTGGCCGGATCAAGAAGCCGGGCCCCGTCTCCTGTTCGCAAGACTTCCTTTATCCGATTGAAATCAACCTCTTTTTCCATTAACTGATCTCTGATATATTCGGCAAAGAAGGTGTCTTCCTGTGTGGGAGCTTTTGCCTCGTACCCCATGCATACAAGGCTTACAACGGAAGGAGCTTTTGACCGTATGTAATTAATAATTGCATGGGCATTCACGAAACTTCCGGTAATTATTTCATCAGACATCCTGGCATTGGTGATCCCCCGGGTCCCTGAACTCGTTGTCATTATTATGGTCCGTCCTTTGAAATCTTCAGTAAGGATATGGGTGGGTGAATTACCAAAATCAAATCCCGGAACTTTCCTTTCGTGACGTTCTCCCATAAGGATCGCATCTTTTATCTGCTCTTTTAATTTAAATGCTTCCTCGATATGCTCCACGGGAATTATTTTGTCTGCCCCGGCAGCAAATGCATAGCACACGGTGGAAAAGGCTCTGAATACATCAATGATGACAGTCAGCCCTTTCGCTTTCCTTGCTCCGCTGACCAGGTGAAGTATTTCTATTTCCATTTGAAAAGCATAATTATTCTTGTTGTATATTGCCGGTAATTTTAGTAAATATAATCATTAAAATGATGACCGGTGTTTTAATAAATAATCTCCAGTTATTTCAATTTGAAAATTTGGCGGAGTCACACGATATTTTTCATTTCTCGACTACCCGTAAAGGCGGAGTAAGTTCCGGCAGATATTCTTCCTTTAATTTGGGTTTCAATTCGGGGGATAACCCGGACGAAGTAAAAGAAAACAGGGACATACTCAGCGATTCTCTGAACATTTCTGCCACTAAGCTTATATTTCCCAAACAGGTTCATTCAGCAAATATCAAAGTTCTGGAGGAAGGTTTTGCTCAGCTTCCTGAAGAAAAGAGAAAAGAAATCCTGAAAGATACAGATGCGTTGATAACAAATGTAAAAGGATTATGCGTCGCCATAAAAACCGCAGACTGTGTTCCTGTTCTTCTGTACGACCGGAATAAAAAAATTGTGGCCGCCATTCACGCAGGATGGAGAGGTACTGCCCAAAGCATCACTTCCCTTACCGTTAAAAAAATGATCCTTGAAGCAGGTTCTGATCCGTCGGATATTTTAGCAGGAATAGGCCCGTCCATCAGCCCCGCTGTTTACGAAGTAGGGAAAGAAGTCTGGGATCAGTTTAATCATGATTTCTGTCACGAAAACGGAACAGGTCACAATAAGAAATTACTCAATCTCTGGAAAGCCAATTTTATCCAGTTGACGCAATCCGGTATCCCCGAAAAAAATATTGAATTGGCTGAATTGTGCACTTATTCGAATCCTTCCTTATTCTTTTCTGCCCGCCGCGATGGGGCTAAAACAGGCAGAATGGCAACGGGAATTATGTTGAAAGCATAGGGCAGAGGCGGGAGAAAAGGAGACAGGAGCAAGGAGAAAGGAAACGGGAGGCCGGAGAAAAAATTTCCCGTCCCCGGTCCCCCGTCTCCTGTCCCATGCACTCTTTGGCTGAATGTTTCTTATCTTTGACATTATCTTATTTAATTTTATTTTTCGTCTTCTGTGAAAAAGATCCTGGTTGTTACCTATTACTGGCCTCCAAGCGGTGGAGCGGGTGTGCAGCGATGGCTGAAATTTGTAAAATACCTTCCTCAATTCGGATATGAACCTGTTGTACTTACTGTTCGTGAAGATTATGCCTCTTACGCTCAGAAAGACCAGTCCCTGATAAAAGAAGTCGATCCAGATATCCAGGTCATCAGGACTCCTTCCTTCGAGCCCTATAATTTGTATTTAAAAATCTCCGGGAAGAAAGAGATCCCTTTCGGAGGTTTTTCCAATGAAGGGAGTGTAACTCTTATGCAGAGGATCTTTCGTTTCATCAGGGGAAATTTATTTATTCCCGATCCCCGCAAAGGATGGAACCGTTATGCACTAAAAGAGGCAAAAAAAGTCATTCAGCAGGAAAAAATTGATACCGTCATAACTACCGGCCCGCCACATTCTACTCATCTGATCGGTTATAAACTAAAAAAAAGTGCAGGAATAAGGTGGATCGCCGATTTCAGAGATCCCTGGACCGATATTTATTATTATAAAGACCTTTCGCTTACCTGTCTTGCTAAATGGTATGACCGGAAACTTGAGAAAAAGGTACTTCATTCATGCGATAAATTGATTACCGTAGGTTATGAACTGAAAAATCTGCTGGAATCAAAATCCGTTGAGTTGAGAAACAACAAGATCCGCGTCATTCCCAATGGCTTTGATGAGCAGGATTTCCAAAATCCTGGAAATGTCCAATCTGAGAAATTCATCATTACTTATTCCGGTACAATCTCTTCTTATTATAAAATCGATGGTTTTGTTTCAGCGCTTACGGAACTGCCGGAAGAGGTGCGTCAAAAGATTTTTATCCGTTTTGTTGGGAATGTCTCTCCGGTGGTTCTTGATCTTCTTAATAAAGCAGGGTTAACTTCCCAGGTCGAACTGACCGGCTATGTTCCTCATAATGAAAGTATAAATTATCTTTTCCAGGCAGGGATTTTGCTTCTTTTGATACCTGATGTCAAGGATAATAAAGGGATTTTGACCGGAAAGTTTTTCGAATACCTTGCAACCGGGAAACCGATTCTGGCCATTGGCCCAACCGATGGTGATGTGGCCAGAATCCTGAACGAAACCGGTGCAGGTTTTATCTATTCTTATAATGATGCTTCTTCAATTAAAAATTGCATCCAGGACGTTTTCAAAGAAAGAGGGAAGAAATATGGTTCTAAGGAAGAAATTGAGAAATATTCCCGTCGGTCATTAACCGGCGTTCTTGCCGGTATTATTGATAATATAACTGAATAAATAATATTTTTGTAGATCGAAAAGATCATTATCTGCATTCTATGCTAAAATTAAGAAAATTGCGCGGCAACCTGAAAGGGATATTCTTCCTGCTCAGGATGCATAAAATATTGCCATCAGATATTTTTGAATTTATTGCCTACCTGGTCAGGCTTTCACGTTGGATTAACAAACAATCCAAATGTAGATTTTCTGATTACTATTCAGCCTCTTTGAATAATGCAAAGCGTGAGGAGTTATATGACTGGGTGGTAAAAACAGAAGATTTAAAGGATGAAATCGATTACATAGAATTTGGAGTTTCAAGAGGCGTTTCTTTCCGGTGGTGGGTGAATAAAATTACCAATCAGAACTGCAGATTTTATGGTTTTGATACCTTTGACGGTCTCCCGGAAAGCTGGGGAAGGTTTAAGAAAGGGGATATGTCAAACGGATGTTGCCCTCCGGACATTAAAGATACAAGAGTAAAATTCTATCAAGGTCTTTTCCAACAGACCTTAAATAATTTTCTCAGCACTTATGTCCCCAATAAAAGAAGAGTGGTACATCTTGACGCAGATTTATATTCTGCCACAATTTATGTCCTTACCACGATTGCTCCGTATCTGAAGAAAGGGGATATTCTTTTCTTTGATGAATTTAACGTGCCTCTGCATGAATTTAAGGCCTTTACAGAATGGACTTCCTCTTTTTATATCAATTATGAAGTTCTTGGTGGCGTGAATAATTTTCATCAGGTGGCCATAAAAATTGTTTAAATTTAGAGCATGGAGCAAAGAGCAGAGGGCAGAGGGCAGAGAGCATGGAGAAAGGAAACCGGAAACCGGAGACGGGGAAATGGTTGCTCTATGCCCTTTGCTCTCTGCTCCATGCCCCCTGCCCTTACACAAATTCGTAATTCGTAATTTTTCAAAGATGAATCTGAACAAATCTATACTGATGGTCGATCTTCATGGACAATATTTAAGAATGAAATCCAGGATTGATCAGGCTATTCAGGAAGTAATTGAATCATCATCATTTATTAATGGAGAATCAGTTAAACTCTTTGCCCGTGAACTGGAAGAATTTTCTGGGGCAAAGCATGTAATCACTTGTGGAAATGGCACCGAAGCCTTGCAGATCGCTTATATGACATTGGGATTGAAACCAGGCGATGAAGTGATCATGCCCGCATTCAATTACGTTGCATCGGCAGAAGCAGCTGTTTTATTAGGCTTAAAACCAGTCTTCATAGATGTTTGGGCTGATTCGTTTAATTTAAACGAAAACTTATTAGACAATATAATCACAGGAGATACGAAGGCCATTGTTGCCGTTCATCTTTTCGGCCAGGCATCCAATATGGAAGAGATATTGAATATGGCCGATAAACAGGGAATTGATGTTATTGAAGACAATGCGCAATCCCTTGGATGTGAGTTTTCATTCTTATCCGGTGAAAAATTTTATACCGGTACGATGGGGAAAATAAACATTAACTCCTTTTTCCCAACCAAAAACCTGGGCTGCTTTGGTGATGGCGGCGCCATTTTTACAAACGATAACGCATTGGCCAAAAGGGCTGAAATGATTGCCAGACACGGACAGGGTCAGAAATACAGCTTTGAGATTATCGGCTGTAATTCAAGACTGGATACTCTTCAGGCTGCCATACTAAGGGTGAAACTTCGTTATCTGAACGACTCTCTCAAAAGAAGAATGGAAGCCGGGAAACACTATGACAAGCTTTTAGCAAAGGTTGAAGGTGTCATCCGGCCCACCCGCCAACCTTACTGCAACCATGTATTTAATCAATATGTTATCCGTGTCGGCAACAGGGATAAAGTGCAGGAAGAATTGAAAAAAGCCGGAATACCGACCATGGTTTACTACCCTTCCCCTTTGCATTTGCAGAAAGCTTATGAGTATCTTGGATACAAGGAAGGCGATTTCCCGGTCGCAGAAAAGCTTTGCCGGGAAGTGCTCGCTTTGCCCATCCATACTGAAATTACCCTGGAACAGCATGAATATATAGTCGATACACTCTCAAAAATAGTTGCCCAATGAAACCTTATTTTGCGCATCCATCCGCCATTATTGATGAAAATTGTGAGATTGGCGAAGGCACTAAGATATGGCATTTTAGCCATGTTATGTCGGGTTGCAGAATCGGCCGCGGGTGTAATATCGGGCAGAATGTGGTGGTGTCTCCCGATGTGATCCTGGGCGATAATGTGAAGGTGCAGAATAATGTGTCCATCTATACGGGAGTGATCTGTGAAGACGATGTTTTTCTGGGACCTTCAATGGTGTTCACCAACGTGTTCAATCCGAGGAGCGCTGTGCCGCGTAAGAATGAATACCGTAAAACGATCGTGAGAAGAGGGGCTTCAATCGGCGCCAATGCCACCATTGTCTGCGGAAATGAAATAGGACAATATGCTATGATCGGTGCAGGGGCAGTAGTGACCAAAGAAGTTCCTGCGTATGCGCTCGTTTATGGAAATCCTGCCCGGCAAATGGGATGGGTAAGTGAATATGGGCACAAACTTGAATTCAATAATCAGGGAATAGGCACTTGTCCTGAAACAGGTCAGGCTTATTTATTAATTGATAATATTGTAAAGAAACTTTAAAAATGAAGAATTTTGCTTTAATAGGAGCTGCCGGATACGTTGCTCCAAGACACATGAGGGCAATTAAGGAAACCGGGAATAAACTGGTGGCCGCCTATGACCCTTACGACGGAGTTGGAATATTGGATCGTTATTTCCCTGAAGCTAAATTCTTTGTCGAATTTGAACGATTTGACCGGTATCTCGAACGATTGAAATATGAGAAGGGAATGATGCTGGACTATATCAGTATTACTTCGCCCAATTATCTTCATGATGCCCATATCCGGGTGGCTCTCCGGAGAGGGGCCGACGCAATATGCGAAAAGCCGCTGGTTTTGAATCCCTGGAACATTGATGCCCTTGAACACCTGGCCAATGAAACAGGTAAAAAGATCTATACTATTTTACAGCTTCGGCTTCATCCTGTTATCAAAGCTCTTAAAGAGAAGATACAAAACGGTCCGGCAGGTAAAGTATATGACATCGATTTAACTTATATCACTTCACGCGGAAATTGGTATTATACTTCCTGGAAAGGCGATATTTCAAAGTCAGGAGGTATTGCCACAAATATTGGTGTCCATTTCTTTGATATGCTTACCTGGATTTTTGGCGATGTGAAAGAGAATATTGTCAATCTGCATACTCATGATCGTGCTTCGGGAATCCTTCGGCTTGAGAAGGCCAATGTTCGTTGGTTTCTCAGCATAAACAGCGAAACCCTTCCTGAAGAAATCAGGGAAAAAGGACAAACCACCTTCCGGTCCATTACCATCGAAGGGGAAGAAATGGAATTTAGCGAGGGTTTCACCGATCTGCATACCCGGAGTTATGAAGAGATTTTGAAGGGTAACGGGTTCCAAATAGGAGAAGCAAGAAAATCAATTGAAATAGTTTATAATATACGGCAGCAGAATCCTATCGGATTGAAGGGGGAATTTCATCCATTCGCCCTGAAACCTTTGTCAGTGCATCCATTTTCCCGGATAGATTAATTCCGGGAATATTCTGTCTTTCTTGTCTAAAAGAACTTCCCGGATGAATTGGATTCTTAAGGTTTCTTTCGAAGGAGAGATTAAATTGTGGATTGATTCTTTTTTCAGAAAAGCAATTGTCAATGAGAAAGACTGATACGATAATATTCATAAAACCGACCAATTCATCTTTTATCTTAATCGATCAGAGAATTCTTGAAAGACATTATCGCGTTATTCCTTATTTGCTGGAGCAGGATAAGGGTAAAATGCAGTATTTTAAGAAGCTCTTCCGTATGGTATTTTTTCTTCTGAAAAATGCCTCCAGGAGCAGCGCCTTTATATGCTGGTTTGGCGATTATCATGCTGCGGTCATGGTATTTATTGGAAGATTGACCAATACCCCTTCTCTGGTACTGGCCGGGGGTCAGGAAGCCATTTGTTACAAAGAACTTGGCAAGGGAGTTTATCTTAAAAAACTCAGAGGTCTTTTCGTAAAGTATGCACTGCGAAACTGCTCTATGATACTGCCTAATCATCAGTCGCTGATGTATCATGAAAACTATTTTTACAATCAGGAACATCCGCATATTGATGGGATCAGCTATTACGTCGGGAAAGTAAAAGGGGAAGTTCATGTGATACCCAACGGGATCGATTTCACCCGGATCAACCGTAATCCGGCGATCGGAAAAGATCCCAAACTGGTGCTTACCGTTGGTACAATGAATAAACTTTCCGATTTTTATAACAAGGGATATGATCTGTTCATTGAGCTTGCCAGACGGTGCAAATCCTATAATTTTATTGCCGTTGGAGTTAAAAGGACTACCATGGAATGGATTGAAGAGAACTACAGGATTTCTGAAATAAGTAATCTGACGGTTGTTCCGGCTCTCTGTCCTGCCGATGTATTAGCGGAATATTACAACAGGGCAAAAGTTTATCTCCAGGTTTCAATAACCGAAGGGATGCCAAATAGTCTTGGAGAAGCGATGCTTTGCGAATGCATCCCCATCGGGTCCAATGTCAATGGGATTCCTGATGCCATTGGAGACACCGGGATTATAATTCAACACAGGGATCTTGATGAACTGGAGCAGGCTCTTTGTCGGGCTATGTCGATGAATACCGGGGCTGATGCACGAAAACATACGCTTGAAAATTTCTCCCTGCAAAACAGGGAAAATAAATTGGTTGAAGCGTTGAATATTCCGTTGAGCGAATAAATGATGAAGGGAAAAAATAAGAGAATATTAGTGCTTACGAATGGCAATGCGGATAATGCAAGTTCCCGTATCCGCGCCATTCAATACATTCCTTATCTGCAGAAGAATGGATTTAATGTAACACTGATCCCTCGTGTTCCTAAAAAATCTTCGAATCTGATCCGGCGTTTCTTTTTCTTTCCGCTTCTGAAAAGATGGTTTTATTTAAAACGCCTGATTGCCGTGAAATATTTTTCATGGGATCTTGTATTTATTCAGCGGGCCTTTCTTTCAGAGTATCTGTTAAAATCTCTTCAGAACAGGAAGATCCCGATGCTGTTCGATTTCGATGATGCCATTTACATTAACAGTAAAAAGCCTGAAAACAAAAGGAAGACCGCTTTGATGATACAATATGCTGCCCGGGTGATTGTCAGTACCGGTTTTCTGGGAGAATTCTGCCGGGTTAATCACAAAGATCCGGTAATCATTCCCTCTCCTGTTGAAACAGACCGCATTAAACCAATAGAAAAATCTGACGTTCACCCTGTAACCATAGGATGGATGGGGTCAGCCTGGACAACGGATTTCTTGAAAATTATTGAAAAGCCATTGCAGCACCTGGCTGAAAAATATTCCTTCCGGCTTTTAACAATCGGGACAAAACCCGGCTTTATTATTGAAGGCATCAATCATGAATCCAAAGCTTGGTCGTTCGATCTTGAAAATGCACACATCGGAGAAATGGACATTGGCGTAATGCCCTTGCCCGACACGGAATGGTCGCGCTCAAAAGGAGGTTATAAATTGCTGCAGTACATGTCCGGTGGAATCCCCTGCGTGGCAAGCCCGGTAGGGATCAACAGCTCCATTATACGGCCGGGAGTCAATGGTTTCCTTGCTTCCTCCGAAGAAGAATGGGCCGAATCACTTGAAAAACTGATTAAAGATCCCTCTTTGCGAAATGAACTTGGTAAACAGGGAAGAAAGGATGCAGTTGAATTGTACAGCAGGGAGGTGTGCTTTGAAAAATTAATGAATGTGCTCTCAACTCTTAAATGACCATTTAATTTTTCGACTTTACATATTACCTTTGCTGAAAACGAAAGTCCCGGATTTCGTTTACACGTTAAAGAAAATTTAGGCAACAATGATGAATAAGGAACTCAAGTGCAGAATCTGTGGAAATGAAGATCAGAATCGGGCTGTAACAGCCACTGAAAAACTTATGGGGTTTGGTGACGAGTTCCTGTATTTTGAATGTTCCCGCTGCGGATGTGTACAGATTCAGCAGATTCCGGAAAATCTTGAAAAATATTATCCAAAGGAATATTATTCTTACCAGGAACCATCCTTTGAGAGGAAACTGAATCCCATCCTTTATTTTTTAAAAAGGAGCCTTGCGAAATACTATCTGGGCAAATTCAACCTGACCGGGTGGATTTTATCATTTTTCCTTGAACATCCTTTCCCCTGGTTAAAATCCGGGATTGTGAATTTTAATACCAAAATTCTGGATGTGGGTTGTGGTTCCGGGAGAAAACTTCTTTCCATGCAGCGAAGCGGGTTTAAAAACCTGGCCGGGATAGATCCTTTCAACAGTGCCGATATCATCTATAAAAGCGGCTTAAAGGTTTTAAAAAAGGATATTTTCCAGGTCAATGAGAAATATCAGTTCATCATGCTACACCACTCATTTGAACACATGGATTCCCCGGACGAGGCACTGAAAAAACTGGTAGAAATACTTCAGCCTGGCGGTTATATATTGATACGTATTCCCGTTGCCAATTCTTATGCCTGGAGAAAATACAAGACCAACTGGTTTGCCCTGGATGCCCCCAGGCACCTTTTCCTGCATACCACCCAGAGCATCAGTTTGCTGGCTGAAAAAGCCGGACTAAAAATCGATTCCATTGATTACGATTCTCCTTCGGCTCAGCTGCTTTTCTGCGAAACTTATCTCCGGGGGTTGCATCCTTACAGGGAAAATCACCTTTTTTCCAAAAAGGAAGAGCGTTATTTTGCCAAAGAAGCCAACCGCCTGAACAGGATTAACGATGGCGATTGTGCCTGCTTCATCTTATCCAGAAAGAATTAAAAAAGAGTCTTACCGTCTGATTTCTTCTTGTTCCATCTTCCTTTCTTACAGTCATTTTGTCCCTGTCAAAACCTTGACATGGCCCTTGATTATTCGTAGTTTATTCGTATATTATTCGTAGATCATTCGTTTATATACGAATAATCAGCGAATAAACTACGAATAATATACGAATAAACCATGGAGAAGATAGGGACCAAAAAACTTCCAGGTATTGGTCTGCCGGGAGATTGACCGGTTTGCAAAATGAAAATGAAGGAGGGAGAGTAAGTTATTTTTTCAGCCCGATGAGCCTCAGATACTGATCAGCTTTCTGATTGATATCCTCTGAGATATTCAGGAAATAGACAGGCAAACCGAATATGACGGTGATCAGGCTGCTACGGATAATAATATCAACAATAAAATTTGGGAAAGGTGGAATCAGCCGTGAAACGAAGTAAGCTGCACCTGCAATCAAAAGAACATAAACGAAACGCAAATTGAATGGCTGGAGGTCAAGTTTGAAGTACAGGAACAGGAAACGCACAATATTCAGTACTGTCAGGGACACTGCACTTCCAATGGCAGCCCCAATAATCCCATATACCGGGATGAGAATAAGGTTGGCCGCTACGATCAAAACCACCAGAATCACCAGGAACAACGTCTGAACCTTGTAATACCGTGATGAACCAAGAATTGAACTGTTTACTCCCGTGGTCAGATCAATCAGGCTCCCAAGGGCTATAAAAAAGATTACCCATTTGCCGGAAGCGAATTTATCGCCGATGATCCTGAAAATATTATCCACATTAGCCCAGATTCCAATGAATAACAGTATCCCAATGATAAAAAGTGTCAGGCAGCTCTTGTAATAAACATCCCGGATGACCTTCATATCCCTGTTTTTCCAGGCCTGGGCAGCCACTATATTGGCGATCTTGTAAATTGATCTTGCCGGTAAACTGACAAATAACCCGAAGTAGAAACAAATTGTATATATTCCTGCGCCATCAAGACCTACCATGCTATTGATCATCAGAGTATCCACATTTTGTATGAGGACAATTGAAAAGCCATTGAAGATGCTGAATCCTGCCATCAGCAGCATCTTTCGGACAAGATCTTTATGCAGGAATTGAAATTCGGTTTGAAGCGAAAAATGATTCTCCCTTATTAAGGTAAAGAGGATCACGAGAGTTGGCAGGGATAATGCCGCAATATACCAGATTACAAACTGATGAAAATCAATGAATCCAAAGAAATAGGCTCCAATAATCAGAATGATCAGGATTCGCTGGAATACTTCTTTAAGATAAGTACCATGAATGCTGTTATACAGTGCAGTGTAATACCCGTCAAAAATGGTGAAGAAAATCTGGAAAAAAACAATGACAATCAGCCAGTTGATATATTCCACAAACATCGATGACTTTTGGATGCTCGTGTGGATCAGCCACGGTTCCAGCAACAGCAATAAAAGGGTGGACAGAATGAATCCTGCCAATCCCCCGAGCAATGCAAGGGATAAAAATCCATGGTGATTTTGTTTTTCATCCCTGAAATAGGGGAAGTAGCGGATGATCACCCCATTGATCCCCAAAGCCCCGAATTGGGCTATCAGGGTAGAATAAGAAACAAGAATTTTGGTGAGTCCGATCTGGTCAGTTGACAAAATTCTGGAAAACAGAATAGTCGTTGCAAATCCAAGCGCAACGCCAATGTAGGTGTAAACCGTACCTTTTACCGATTGATCGACTATGACTCCCAAATGGATAAATTATTAATTAGGATAATTACAAAAGTAAGAAAAAGCAGTGATTAAGTGCCTGAATATGTAAATTGGTGAATTACCTGATAAACTTTATTTTGGAACTAATATCCGATGATTCTTTGATTTAGTTTGGTGCATAAGGCACCTTCTACAGTTTTCATTTTCTGGAATCTTTTTTGCAATTCTGAAACTAACTCATCGTTTTCACATTCAGCAGCTTTCTGGATTTCAGCTGTTGTTTGAGCGATCAGGTTAGAAATATATCTAAGTTTATATTCCTGCAAAGTCCTTGGAACCAATTGTCCAAGTATTTCCTGCTCCTCTTCAATATAATTACCTCGTTTTTTCCAAAAAGAGCTTAATTTATTTTTTTCGGAGAGGAGATCAGAAATTAAACGACTTACCTGAATATCCGGATGCTGAATAAAATATTTCATACCGTCAAAATCCTCTTCCTCCAGATGATCCTTGTATTCATCAAATACCTTCTTTATCAAAGGATTTGACGATTCCATCTGATCAATTTCCAACTCTGAAATAATATAATTGGCTACCAATACGATTTCATTTTCTCCTGTTTCTTCTGAGGTGACTTCAAAAAGAGGTTGATTCCCATATTTCAATAATAACTTTAAAACCTCATATTCTTCATTTTCGCAGGGATTATTGGCTGGAATTTGAATGGGTTCAGCTTCTTTTTTCTCAAAGGATTCTTTGGCAAGTTCTCTTTCCTGAACTCTCAGCAGATCGTTTCCTGATTTTATTTTCAGTTTCCGGATTTCAGAATAGAGCAATTCCTCCCGCACATCGAGAATCTTACTGCATTCTTTAAGGTATTCTGTCCGAAGAATATCATTGGAAATTTTAGCTATTGAGCCCACAATATCAGAGATCAGAGTGGCTCTGCTCATAGGGTCCGACTCTGCTCCTGAAAGAAGGAGCTGGGTCTTGAATTTGATGAAATCAGTTTCGTTTTCTTTTATATACGCAGCAAGCTGTGAAGCGCTGATAGATCTTGAAAAAGTGTCCGGATCTTCTCCTTCGGGCAGTGGAAGAACTTTCACATTGATTCCTTCTTCAAGGACCATATCGATTCCTCTCATGGATGCCTTAATCCCCGCCTGGTCGCCGTCATAAATAATGGTAATGTTATTGGTAAATCGCCTGATTAATCTTATTTGTTCTGTCGTCAGAGAAGTTCCCGACGAGGCCACCACATTTTCAACACCAGACTGATGCAAAGAAGTAACATCAGTGTATCCCTCTACAAGATAGCACTTGTCTTCCTTGATAATACTGTGTTTCGCCTGGTAAATCCCATAAAGTACGCGGCTTTTGTGATAGATTTCTGACTCGGGCGAATTCAGGTATTTGGCTATTGTTTTATCCGAAGATAATATCCTCCCCCCGAATCCTATGACCCTTCCCGAAATGCTATGAATGGGAAACATAACCCTTCCGGCAAAACGGTCCCTGATCCAGTCGTCACGTTTAATCGTGAGGCCTGTTTTCTCCAGAAATTTAATGTTATATCCTTCTTTAACGGCTTCTGTCGTGAAGGTATCTTTGCCATCCGGACAGAAACCGATACCGAATTTTTTTATGATGTCGTCTCTGACTCCCCGCTCCCGTAAATAAGAAAGACCGATAAGCCTCCCGGTATTGGTTTCCCATAGTTGCCGGGCAAAATACTTTTGAGCGAATTCAGAGACAATCAGCTGGCTTTCCTGTTCGTTCCGTTCAAGGATCTCTTCGGGGGTTTCTTCTTTCTCCTTTACATCGATATGGTATTTTCGGGCGAGCCATTTAAGAGCTTCGGTATAGGAGTAATGTTCATGCTCCATGATAAAATTAACGGCAGAACCACCTTTCCCGCAGCCAAAGCATTTAAATATCCCCTTGGCTCTCGAGACATTGAAAGAAGGAGTTTTTTCATTATGGAAAGGGCACAGGCCGATAAGGCTTGTCCCCCGTTTTTTTAATACGACAAATTCGCTTATTACATCCACAATTTCTGTGGAATCAAGTATTTGCTGAACTGTAATCGGATCGATCATGATAAGCAAAAATAATCAAAACATTTTGCTTCATGCTTATTGTTTTGATTATCGTGATCCGGAAATTGGATGAAATGATGTTAAGCCTTGCTGTCACTGGCTAAACGTCATCTGTTTCGCTATCATTAAAATCTTCAGTTATAAATATCTTTTGAATCCAATCCTTCTTTGGAATCAGTGATTGAGTATTGATGCCCAATGACGGATGACTGTAATGACAATGACTTTAATGTCCTGACAACCTTAATGACAAATCCCATATTTGTTTATAACCATTTTATAATCTTAAAATCCTGTCTGTTTGGCAGACTGGAGTTTTTGGGAAATATTCTTATTCCATAGTTGTAACTACCTGGTTTTGTAAGTGTAAGATCAAGTTTATAATGCGTCAGATCATTTTCAACTTTCTCAGGCACAAACTCATGCTTTTCCACAAACTCCGGACGTTCATCTCCGGAGGCAATGATAATTTCTACGCCGATTTCTTCGGGTGATAGACCTTTAATATCAAGAACAATTTTTGAAGGGTAGGTTTGACCCATCTTATAAGTGTTAGTGATTCCGTCGGCCATTTGAACATTTACCACCTCGATATCATCCCACACATCCAATATTTTATCTTTCCAGGCAGCAATGGTCCTGGCTTCAGCAAAGTCGTTGTCCTTCAGTTTATTTGATCTCTTTGACATTGGTAAGTAATACCGGTCAAAGTAATCCTTCATCATCCTTCGGGTAGTGAAATTCGGGACGACTTCAGCAAAATTATTTTTGATATAATCGATCCAGAGGATTGGAATATTTTTCTCATTCCGGTAATAGAAGGCCGGAATTATTTCATTCTCGAGAAGACCATAAATAGTTTCAGCATCCAGTTCGTCCTGAAGTTCATCGATATCAAAAGTACGTTCCTTAGGCAGTGACCAGCCTGCATCTTTTCTGAACCCTTCAACCCACCAGCCGTCGAGTACAGAAAAATGAAGCGTCCCGTTCATTACGCCTTTTTCGCCAGAAGTTCCGGAAGCTTCCAAAGGTCTGGTAGGTGTGTTCATCCACACATCACAGCCCTGAATAAGCACTTTTGCCAGGTTCATATCATAGTTCTGCATAAAGAGGATATGTCCGATAAATTCTGGCCTTTTTGAAATATCAATAATATATTTGATAAGATCCTGTCCTGCTTTATCGGCAGGATGTGCTTTACCGGCGAAAATGAATTGGACGGGACGGTCAGGATTATTGACAATTTTTGCCAACCGGTCCAGATTTCTGAACAGCAGGTGTGCTCTTTTATAGGTGGCAAATCGGCGGGCAAATCCAATAGTCAGAGCCCTTGAATTTAATTTGGAAACAGCCTCGGAAATGTATTTAGGATTTTCACTTCGCTGGATATGGATATCCGTGAATCTTTCCTTGATAAATGCGATGAGATTGTCTCTTAATTTGGATTTTGTTTCCCATATCAGCTGATCCTGAACCTTATAAATATTCCTCCATGCACGGGATTCCGCTTCCTGATTGTAACTTGTAAAATCTTCGGATAGCTCTCCTGGTTTCAGAAATTGATCATGAACAATTTTCCAGTCCTGGGCAGCCCAGGTAGGATAATGAACCCCATTGGTAACATATTTGATATTTTCAAGCTCCTCCGGTAAAAATCCCTTGTAAAGATTGGAAAATACTTCTTTGCTTACCTCGCCGTGTAACTTGCTTACCCCATTAACTTCCTGTGAAAGATTTGCCGCAAGATAACTCATATTAAAATGGTCCTCTGACATGGAAGCTTTTCCTAAGAACAAAAACTCCTCAATACTGATTCCCATTTTAAGAGCCATCCTTGACATGTACATTTTAAAAAGATCGTCATGAAAAGAATCATGGCCGGCTGGTACAGGAGTATGGGTCGTAAAAAGGGTGGAAGCTCTGACTATTTCCTTAGCCTCGGGGAAGGTCAGGTTGCTATCCTCCATGAGAATTCGTATTCTTTCAAGTCCAATAAAAGCTGCATGACCTTCGTTGCAATGGTATATGTCCGGTTTGAGTCCCAGTTTTTCAAGCAATCTGATTCCTCCGATTCCAAGAAGTATTTCCTGTTTTAATCGGTTTTCATTATCCCCACCATACAAATGATGAGTTATGAACCTGTCCGCATCACTATTGGCGTCATAATCTGTATCAAGAAGGTAAAGTTTTATACTGCCAATATTTACAGACCATGCATGAGCAAAAACAACACGTCCCGGCATTTCAACATCAATGGTTACCCAATCTCCGCTTTCATCCATTACCGGTTGAATCGGAATTTTAGAGAAATGCTCTGGTTCATATTGTGCCTGTTGTTCCCCTTGCCTTGAAATAATTTGTTTAAAATATCCATACCGATACAACAAGCCTATGCCTGTCATATCAACTTTGGAATCGCTGGCTTCTTTCAGGTAGTCCCCTGCCAGAATTCCCAAACCTCCTGAATATATTTTAAGGCTGGAGTGTAACCCATATTCCATGCTGAAATAAGCAATTTTGGGACCCTGAATCTTCTCCCTTTCTCTTAAATACTTGTGAAATCTGGCCTCAACAGATTTCATCCTCAGGATGAAAGATTCGTCGGATTTTAATTCATCAAATCTTTCCAGGCTGGCTTCTTCCAGCAATACGACAGGATTATGTTGTGATTGTTCCCAAATAACAGGATCCACTTCCTTAAATAAGGTTATAGCTTCATCATTCCAAACCCACCACAAGTTGCGTGATAATTCCCGAAGTGGACTTAAGGAGTCTGGAACATTTGATTCGACAACTATTTTCTTCCAGGCAGGGTTTGTGTTTTCTCGTACTCTTATTTTATTGGTTTCTATTTCCATTTTTTTAAACAATAATCTTTAAATAAATAAATTCATTTTTTATCAGGGCTTAGTCCCTTTATTTTGTCGCCTTTTTTCCTTTTCGCAGTTCCTGTAATTTCCCCGGTTGAGGATTCAATTGAAATTTTACCTTTTTTGAGTTTTTTAATTTCCTGTTCTGTCCTTTTTTGTTTAGAGGAACTTTCGGCAACAGCTTGTTTGATCTTATTGTTTTCCTGGTCCTGAGAACTCTTGGGTACAAGATTGTTCAATCTAAAACTAAAATCACTCATCACATTCATATAATTAATGAATGCTTCATAAGGATTACCATAAGGATTAAAGAATTTATGCACTTCGCCATCGGAAAAGAATTTTGTGCACATGTAATAAAAATGATCTATTGCCTGAAGGTAATTCCAATCTTTAAGCAGCCTTTGGTCCACGCATAAGTTTACACGATCTTTCATCTTATACAGTTTATCGAAGGCTTCTTTTTGTAATTCATTGCCCAGCCAGGCGCTTAGGTCCCTTTCTTCATCAGCCCATGAAATTGGATGGGGAACATGGATTGACGAAACCGGCTGGTGTTTCTTGATTGCTTCCGAAGGAGTAGAAAATTCAAGTTCTTTAGTCTTTAGCAATGTCCCGGGAAGATAGCTTAAGAAATCAAAGATTCCGGAACTTTTGGGCTGTATCTGACCAAAAGTTTCATAGTTGAAGAAAATATTTATAATCTCCTCCTCTTTGGGAAGACTCTTCAACCATCCCGCATATTTATCTGCGGTTAATGGGAATTCGTTCCAGCCTTTGTTTGAAAACCTGAAAGAGATATCATCACTGAAACGGAAATTCCGCATCAGAAGTTTTAATCTGGGATTAAGGGTATTACAATATAAGAAATTAGGGCTTTTCCATCCTAAAATATGTTTGGCTCCTTCGGTAATCATTCCTTCAAAACCCATCCGGTAGGTCATTTCACCAATTTCGTCGGAATAGATCAATTCGGTATTTTTAAATACTTTAGGACGATGGCCAAAAAGCTCCTGAATTAATTTATCATGCATCTTAACCTGTTCCTGGAACATCTTTTCGTCCACCATCGAAACCATGGAATTGGCATAAGTTTCCGATAAAAATTCCACATTACCCGTGGCAGCCAATTCAGCGAAAGAAGCAATAACATCGGGGCAATACATCTTAAACTGGTCGATCACTATACCCGACATGGAAAAAGTTACTTTAAACTTTCCCTTGAGTTTTTTTATTTGCTCCAACAATACTTTATTAGCAGGAAGATAGCAATTATCCGCAATTTTTCTGATTATGGTCTCGTTGGCATAATCATCGTAATAATAAGCATCTTTCCCGATGTCGAAGAACCGGTATTTCCGATACCTGAATGGCTGATGAACCTGAAAAATTAAACAAACTGATTTCATAAATTGCTAGATTTGGTTTGATTTATTGCTGCTGAATACACTTCAAGAACAAGGGCAGCTGAGTATTTCCATTGAAGATTGCCTACTTCTTCCCTCCCGTATTTTATGAACATCGAAGATAAAGCTGGATATTTTAAAATTCCATAGATGGCATCTGCCATGGCATTGATGTCCCAAAAATCTACTTTTATAGCGTGGGTTAATATTTCGGCAACTCCTGATTGCTTTGAGATAATGACCGGCACATTTGTCATCATAGCCTCCAGGGGTGAGATTCCAAAAGGCTCTGATACCGAAGGCATGACATAAACATCACTCATCCTGAACATCTCAAACACATCGTCTCCTTTAAGAAATCCTGTGAAATGAAAACGATCGGTAATCCCAAGACGTGCTGCACGCCGGATCATTTTTTCCATCATATCCCCTGTGCCTGCCATTACAAAATGTACGTTTTCTGTACGGCGTATTACCTGATAAGCGGCTTCTATAAAATATTCAGGACCTTTTTGCATTGTGATTCTCCCAAGAAAGGTAACAATCTTGTCAGGTATGCCTTTCTTTGACTCCCCATTTAAAGGTCGTTCTACCGGTTCAACCGCATTGTAAACAGTGGTGATTTTCGAAGGATCAATCCCATATTTCTCAATTACTATATTTCTGGTCAGGTTGCTGACCGTAATAATTTTATCGGCAGTTTCCATCCCTTCCCGCTCAATAGAATAAACCTGGGGATTTACATTACCGCCGCTACGGTCAAAATCAGTGGCATGAACATGGATTACCAGGGGTTTTCCACTCACTCTTTTAGCTGCAATTCCCGCAGGATAAGCAAGCCAGTCATGAGCATGAATTACATCAAATTCGTTCTCTCTGCCAATCACTTCAGCCACCAGGGCATAATTTGATATTTCTTCAAGCAGGTTAGACCCGTACTTCCCGGTAAATGGTAATCTCCCCTTAGAATCGGTTTGTATAAACCTTTTTTGTGAAGGAATTCTTTGTTCGGTTAATTTCCAAAATTCTTCAGGAGAGGTGTATGGAATAAGATTCGACTCAACTTCAAGACTTTCAATTTTTTTCTCCACATCCTGGAAACTGATTTCTTTCCTGGATATGGATATTTCGCTTGCCCCGATAATTTTTTTAACGGCCGATTTATCCTCATCTCCATAAGCCTTTGGAACAACAAAGAGCACCTCAACATTTTCAAGCTGAGCAAGGCCTTTTGTTAATCCATAACTGGCTGTACCCAACCCTCCGCTGATATGAGGAGGAAACTCCCACCCGAACATTAAAACTTTCATCTATTCTTATCTTGATTAAGTGAATAAAACCCTTTATTTCTCTTCTTTATCTCCAATATGCTGAAACAGGGACCCGAAAAACAGGGGTCGGAAGATTAGAAACCTCCATTCTCCCTTCATATTTTTAGATTACTTTCCAATTTCTGTTCCTCTTTCTGCTCTTCGAATTTTTCTATCAAGGCTGCAGCAGCTAAGATACCAGCTACGTTCCATGCCTGCGACATAGCTCCCTGAGCATTGAAAGGTGGATTCCCTTCATAAACCTCGGAGATGGTTCCAATGCAATTGATGGACATCTCTTCTTCAAAACCTTCCATAATGGAAAGGGCAAAAGACAATCCTCCTCTTTTATGAATATCAAGATAAGTTTTTAGAAAAGGATATATCAGAAAAGGATAAACACTTCCCTGATGAGCAGCAGCTGCTCTCAGTTCTCCTCTATCCTCGAATGTTCCTTTGTAATCAGGATGGTTTGGAGACAGGGTGCGCAATCCTTTCGGTGTCAATAATTCATTTTTGGCAACACTGATGATATTTTTTCTCTGTTCTCTTGAAAGCGGGGTATAGGTGAAATCTGCTGCGATAACCATATTAGGTCTGACAGACCAGTCTGCATAATTTCCATCTACATAATCTGCAAGATAACCTCTGTCCTCATCCCAGAAAGTCTTTATAAAAGATTCTGCTACTAATTCTGGCATATTCTCCCATTCTCTGATGAAATCTTTGTCTTTTGCCGACCCCGCCAATTCAAGGGCAAAACAGATTGCATTATACCAGGCCGCATTAATTTCTACATCCAGTCCTCCACGGGGTGTTACCGGTCTTCCGTTAATATAGGCATCCATCCAGGTAAGGGCCACTCCTTCTTTTTTGGCATAGATTAAACCGTCAGCTTGAACCCGTATATTGAAAAATGTGCCGTTTTTATAAGCGGTGAGAATTTTCTTCATGGTTGCGCCGTAGGTTGACCAGAGTTTCCCCTTCTCTTTGAATTTCTTCAATTCCTGAATAGCGCTAAAAATCAACAAAGGAGCATCGGCCGCATCATAATTTGCTGGAATGCCGATATACTTTGGCAGTAATCCCTGGTGAAGTCTTTGAATATTTGTGGCTAAAATTTCTTCATATTTCTTTACATCATCCTGAGAAAGGAAAAGACCTGGCAAGGCAGTCAGCGATTGACGTGGAATAGATTCATACCAGGGATATCCTGCAATAATATCTTTCCCGTCTTTAGTTTCAGTAATAAATTGCTGAGCTGCGTTTAAAAGACAATGAATAAATGAATCACACGGAATTCGTTTCTTTACTTCCAGATTAAAGATTCTCTTAAAACTTATGGGTTCATACTCAGTCGTAGCGGCCGACAAATAAATGGATTCTCCTTTCCGGATAGGTAGTTCGAAGTAACCTGGAACGAGAAGATCTTCCTGAAAATCGTAACCTCTGGACTGTTCTTTCATGTATTCTATATCCCGATACCAATCAGGAACAGAAATGAATTCCACCTCTTTTGAAAATTGCATGAAAAGTTCAGGATAGCCATCATATAATCTTATTTTAATCCCGTTTTTTACAAGAGAATATTTTGAATTGGCAAACATATTTGCCTTACTCAGTTCATGTACATTTCTGAAAGCAAGAAAAGGTTTGAACCTAAGAAGTGTTGGACTATGAGCATCTTCAAGGGTATACTTTATCAATACCTGATTCTCATCTTCCGTCAGCAGTTTCGTTTTTGTCAATACTACTCCTCCAACACGGTAAGTCAGTTGAGGCATGGAATCGAACTCGAAATTCCGTATGTATTTATGTCCTTTCGGTTCATAGTGATCGCCGGGATATTTATGGATTCCAAGGTTGAATTGCGCTTCGTGCTGAACTATCGATTCGTCAAGGGATGAAAGTAATACATGCCTCCCTCCTATGGGATCAGGTAATTGAATAACAAGCAGCCCATGATATTTCCGGGTATTACACCCTGCCAGGGTACTTGCGGAGAAAGCGCCGGTTCGGTTAGCGCGTAAAAATTCTCGTTGCAGTGAATACTCAAGATTAACTAGTTCTTTTTTATCAAAGTTCAGATAACTCATAGGGACTCATGGTTTAATTATATGTTTGTTTCAGATTTACAGGAACTTGGTTTTAATTTGATTCATAAAATGAAGCATATATAAAAATAAGAAAAGCATCCATCAACTAAAAATTAAAGGTGCTCTTTTTAAGATTAAATTGATTTAAAATTATCTCCAGATTCAGAAAAGGATAATTCATTTTCATTTGATTTATTTTTTCAATTTGATTGTCAATGAATTGCTGATATATTTCCCCTTCCGGATGCACTGGCCGGTGATTCAAAGCCGATCTTAACTTTACGATTTCGGAGGCAATTTTCATATCTTCTTTCCCAATGAAAGCGGATGAGAATTTCTCTCTGATGATTTCTATGGCCACATCAGTCAGATGGACCATATCGGAGGCATAAAACCGATAGTCGCGCAATTCATCGAGTACGATCTCGTAAGAAGGGAAATAAAATATTTGTTCATTCCCAAAATGTGTTGATAGCTCATCAATCGCAATTAACAGCGATGCTTTGCTCAGCTGATTTTCATGCGCTCCATCTTTAAGATGTCTGATCGGACTGACTGTGAAAACAATATTTAAGGCAGGGTTTATACTCAATAATTTGCTGATTAAACCGATCCACCTGTCCTTTATCTGTTCCGGAGAAAGTCGGTAACGCCTGAACTCAGAAGTTGGAAGCTTGTGACAATTTGAGACAATCTCATTGGTTCGAAGCGATTCATAGACCCACGCAGTTCCAAAAGTCAGAAAAAGCAAATTGCTCTCTTTTAAACATCTGGCCGCCTCCTCTATTTTTTGATTAATGTTTGTAAGGCACTGCTGTAAGTCTGGATTCGAAAACCTGCTGTGATGATAAAAACTATTCCATAACCCATTGGCATAAAATAAATCATCCTCCTTAAAAGTTTTTCCTTCCATCAATAGGTCAAGACTGTTAGCTATTGAAAAAGGGTTGTATAATATTCCAAAAGGATTGATTTCAACAGGGAATAGAAGTTCCTGAAGATAGGTGCCTATGCTTTCAGTGAAGCACGAGCCCATCATCATTGCTTTTTGATGATAGCTTAATTCTACAGGGAATCCCGGCAGATTAATTTCTGTCTTCAGACTTATCATTTTTGTTTGATTTTTTGCCCCTACAAGTTAACTAATTTATTCTTTAAATATTCAATAATTACATTTTTCGTCCCATTCTTAATTTTCCTATTGAAAACTATAGGAGATGAAAAATATTTTTTAAAGATAGAACTAATACAAAATAATATTATTATTGTATGGTTTAGAAATGGTTAAATTTAAGTGTTGATCATTACATTTGGAGTGGGAATAATTATTAGCCTGAGTTCGATCTAAGCAAAGATTGCAAACTTATGTTCGGTTACAGAAACCGGAGGTAAAATGTCATAACGAGTCATTGCGTATCATAACGCGTCAAATGCAAAAATGTACAGGTTGTTTTTTACTTTTAGGTCAAAGCAGCATAAGCGTACCCAAAGCGTAAGTTTCGGGTCGTACCTGCTCCATACCAACTCCGTACCAGGTTCGGTAAAGTACTTACCGGATGGGAGCGAAGAAACGACGGCTTTGCCCCGGAGGTAATGTCAAAGAAAAAGAGAAATGTGTCGGACTCAAAGCGGAAATAAAATCTTGTTATTCTCAATCAAAATATTTTTCACAAATCTTACATCGAACTCACGTTATTAATGCCAGATATGAAAACTTCTTGTCTTTTCTTGTTGTTCTTTTTCCTTCTGAATCTTTCATTTGCAAATGAAAAGAATCAGCCGACAGGCCTGACTGTCAATTTTCTGGATCATGCTGAAATGATAGCTCTTAATGGGTATCCTGTTAATACTTCGTTGGAAAATGCTTTGAATCAGAAAGAAAATTTCCAGTTTACGGAAATTAGTACAGGAAGACCATTCTTCGGATGGATCGTTAATTCTGGGAAAAATAATGTGGCTCAAAAAGCGTATCGTATTCTTGTCGCCGAAGATGAGAAAAGAATTCAAAGTGAGCAGAATTTATTGTGGGATTCGGGGAAGACTGAAAGCGAGGAATCAATCAATGTAGTGTATTCGGGGAAGAATCTGGAACCCAATAAAGTTTACTACTGGAAAGTAAAGACCTGGAATAATAATGGTGAGGAATCGCCGTTTTCGACTGTCTCGCAATTCAAAACAGCCCCTCAGCTGAAAAGTTATGCTACAGATTGTTATCCGTTGAGGAAACAAGATGTTTTCCCCGTATCAATAAAAACGGTATCTCCTTCTTGTTCGTTCGTGGATTTCGGAAAAGCTGCTTTCGGCCGTCTTCATTTGACACTCTATGGAGAAACTGAAGGTGACAGCGCCATCATTCGACTGGGTGAAAGGGAAAAAGAAGGGAGAATTAACCGTAATCCCGGAGGAACCATCAGATTTTCTGAATACAAAATAGCCTTAATACCAGGGTTCAACACTTATGTCATCGCTATCAGGCCGGACAAGAGGAACACTGCCAGTAGTGCTGTCCACATGCCGGAATACATCGGAGAGGTGACTCCTTTCCGCTATTGTGAAATTGATGGTTATAAAGGAGAGATCAGCAAAGAGCAGATTGTTCAGGAAGCAGTAAGTTATCCCTTTAATGAGAAGCAATCCTTTTTTTCCTGTTCTGATTCTGTTTTGAATAAAATATGGGATTTATGTAAATATTCCATTAAAGCGACTTCCTTTACGGGAACTTATATCGATGGGGACCGTGAACGTATTCCCTATGAAGCGGATGCATACATTAATCAGCTTGGGCACTATGGAGTCGCCAGGGAATACAGCATGGGGCGGTATAGTCATGAATACCTTATCAATCATCCGACATGGCCTACTGAATGGATATTACAGTCTGTGCTTATCGCCTGGAATGATTACCTTTATACAGGGAACATTGAATCCCTGAGATATTTCTATACTGATCTGAAAGCTAAAACTCTTGTCGCTTTGGCAGACGAATCAGGATTTATCAGCACTACAACAGGAAAAGTAACGCCTCAGATTCTTGAATCCATCCATTTTAAAGGAACCCTCAAAGACATTGTGGACTGGCCAAGATCTGGAACAGCCGGAATAAACAAAAATGCCTCCGGTGAAACGGATGGTTTTGTTTTTAAGGATATCAATACGGTTGTTAATGCTTTCCATTACCGTGCATTGGTGGAAATGAGCGAGATTGCCGGAAAGCTTAATCACATCGAGGACAGAGAAATGTTTTTAAAGGAGGCTTTGAAGCTTAAAAAATCATTCAATGAAAAACTCCTTGACAAAAAACGGGGGATTTATGTGGATGGCCTTGGAACAGATCACGCCTCCCTGCACGCGAATATGTTCCCTCTTGCATTTGGACTTGTTCCTGATAAATACGTAAAAACCGTGAGTGAATTTATCCGTTCCCGTGGAATGGCATGCAGCGTTTATGGCTCCCAATTTTTAATGGATGCTCTTTATGAGAGTAATAGCGCAGACGATGGACTTAAATTACTCACTTCGACTAGCTTAAGAAGTTGGTACAATATGATAAGGGTCGGATCTACCATTACTCTGGAAGCCTGGGATAATCAATTTAAACCGAACCAGGATTGGAATCATGTCTGGGGAGCCGTTCCTGCCAATATTATTCCACGGAAACTGATGGGAATAGAACCGATCGAACCAGGTTTCCGGAAAATCCGGATTAAACCTCAGCCGGCTACTCTCAGTCATGCTGAAATGAAATGTCCAACTATCAGGGGGGAGGTAATGGTTTCGTTCCGGAACGATCCCGGAAATTCATTTAAATTAAATGTTGCCATTCCTGCTAATACAACGGCTGATGTTTATCTGCCTTTCTGGTCTAAATCCTGTAAAATTAAAATGAATGGATCTGCCGTTGATTTTAAGAAAGAAGGAGGGTTTGCCGTAATCCATAACGTAGGTTCCGGAAAATCTGTTTTTGAGGTGTTCAGATAAACTATATTAAACTTCTAAAGTTTTTACCATAAAGCGGATAACTTAATCCTCACTTAATTTATCTTTGTCATGAATGATAAAAAGCACTATATATGACAAATTGTTATCAGAAATTGAGCTATATATTATTGATGGTTTGTATATTGCCGTTGATCTCATTTAGCCAGGTTAACAGGACTAAATATTTTCCCAGGAAAACTGAATTGGCAAGCAAACTTCCGGATAAAAAGCATGTCTGGGTTTTCATTCTTGCAGGACAATCCAACATGGCGGGAAGAGCTTTGGTCGAACCCCAGGACACTATTCCAAATGACAGAATCATGACCATCAACGCAAAAGGCCAGATAATCCTTGCCAAAGAACCTCTCCATTTTCTGGAACCTGGAAGTGAGGGCCTTGATTGCGGATTATCCTTTGGAAAAGCAATGCTTAAAAAAATTCCATCTAAAATTAAGATTCTCATTATCCCCACTGCAGTTGGCGGAAGCTCAGTGAATCAGTGGTTGGGTGATTCTCTGTTCCGGAAGGTAAAATTATTTTCAAATTTCAATGAAAAGGAGGAGCTCGGTAAGAAATACGGTGTGATAAAGGGAATTTTATGGCATCAGGGTGAAAATAATGCCAATCCTAAGGATATACCTCAATACAAGGAGAATTTAGCATCGCTTTTTACCAAATTCAGAGCATCGATTGGAAATCCTTCTTTGCCCATCATTCTTGGAGAACTTGGTTCATTCCCAAAAAATTATGACGACAAAATGAAGATTAATCAGATCATAAGAGAATATGTTTCCGAAGATAAAAACACTGCAGTGATTTCAACCAGTGATTTAAATCACAAAGGTGATAATGTCCATTTTGACTCTCAGGGCCAGCGAACTATGGGTCAACGATATGCTGCAGCCTTTTTGAATTACGAATTAGGAATTACGAATTAGGAATTTTCTTAATTCTTAATTCTTAACTCTTAATTCATAATTCTTAATTCATAATTCCTAAATCATAATTCCTAAATCATAATTCAACTATCATGGATTTCAAATCAACTTCAAGAAGATCGTTTTTAAAGCAGGCGATGGTGCTTTCTGCAGCAACAGCGCTTCCGACGATCATTATAAAGGCTTCAGGGAAACCGGCCTCCTCCGATAAGGTAAATCTTGCCTGTATTGGAATAGGGAACCAGGGAGGAGCCGATGTACTGTCTTTTGCAAATACCGGTCTGGCCAATTTTGTCGCTTTTTGTGATGTGGATATGGGCGCTCCACAAACTCTGGAGGTATTGAAAAAATTTCCTGACGTTCCCCGCTTCCAGGATTTCAGAAAGATGTTCGACAAGATGGGAAATCAAATCGATGCAGTATCAGTTGGCGTTCCGGATCATTCACACTTCCCCATTGTGATGATGGCTCTTGCCCTTGGGAAACATGTATATGTTGAAAAACCAATGGCCCGAACCTTCAATGAAGTTGAATTGATGATAAAAGCAGCCAGGAAACATCCCAATGTGGTAACGCAGATGGGTAACCAGGGACATTCAGAGGCCAATTATTTTCAGTTCAAAGCTTGGGTAGAGGCAGGTATCATCAAAGATGTAACAGCCATTACCGCTCACATGAACTCTCTGCGCCGCTGGCACGGATGGGATCCAAAAATCAAGAGTTTTCCGCCTGCAGAGCCAATTCCTGAAACCCTTGACTGGGATACCTGGTTAGGAGTAACTCAAAAACACGATTACAACAAGGATTTCGTAAACGGGCAATGGCGTTGCTGGTACGATTTCGGAATGGGCGCTCTCGGTGACTGGGGAGCTCACATCCTGGATACGGCCCATCAATTTCTGGATTTAGGCCTTCCTTATGAAATCAACATGCTGAAAGCAGAAGGACATAATTCGTTCTTTTACCCAATGTCCTCCACCATCTTATTCAGATTCCCCGAACGAGGGAAAATGCCCCCGGTAGATATTACCTGGTACGATGGACTGAAAAATATTCCTCCTGTCCCGGCAGGTTATGGAGTTTCAGAACTGGATCCAAATATTCCTCCAACAAGTCAGGGGAAGGTTCAGCCGGTCAAATTGAATCCGGGAAAGGAAATTTACAGTAAAGAACTTACTTTTAAAGGAGGTTCGCACGGCAGTACCCTTTCCATTATCCCTCCGGAGAAAGCAAAAGAAATGGAATCAAAACTTCCTGAAGTGCCAAAGAGCCCTTCCAATCATTATGCAAATTACCTGCTCGCCTGCATGGGTAAAGAAAAAACCCGCTCGCCTTTTGAAATAGCAGGACCCTTAAGCCAGGTATTTTCTTTAGGTGTAATGGCTCAGAAGCTCAATACAAAACTTCTTTTCGACCGAAAAACCAAACAAATTACCAATAATAAACTGGCCAATCAGCTTTTGGTTGGACTTCCGCCAAGAAAAGGCTGGGAACAGTTCTATAAGGTTTAGAATGCTATGTATCGCATCAATAATAAAAAACCCGGATCAACTGTCCGGGTTTTTTATTAACCTGAATTCGACCTATAAAATGAGAAATAAAAGACTACACCGACTGGATTGCCTCACTTACACCTTTAGGATGCCTGAAATTTTTTCGATTGTCCGATCCCTGATTCAACAACTTTGATATCCCTTTCAAAATATTACCTGAACCGTACCAAATCCAGACCTCCTGTACTGTTTCTGCACTACTTCTGTACTGTTTCTGTACTAATTAGTACTTAAATAGTGTTAAAGCAGTGCAAAAATAGTGTTTTTGGCAGGGCCATGATATAGCCGGGATAAGACGATGAACGGGCGTAGGAATGCCCTGAAGAAGCCGGAATGGTAATAGTTTTATATCGGATTAGGTTTATTAAATCTTTAAAGTATTCTAATCAGGCAGGTTCAACACTGTATTTGTCCAGTAATTCGCTCAACATATCTGCCTCAAGAGGCTTGTTTATAAATTCTTTAACCACTCCTGTCTTCAATGCTTTATGTTCTTCATTGGGATCGTTGGAAGAGGTAAGCATAAAGATTATAATTTTTTTCAAAAGACTTTCATTTTTCTTCTTTAACTCCTCCAGAAATTCGAAACCATTCATTTTTGGCATGTTAATATCAAGGAAAATAAAGTCGGGGATGGGGTATTTGGCAGCAAAAGCTGAATCAATGGTTTTGGTAATGTAAATCAGGGCTTCTTCGCCACTTAAAGCGGTCTTTATCTGATTGCAGATTCCGGCATCTTTTATGATATAACTGTGATAGTAATTATCCGCCTCATTATCATCCACCAGCAAAATGCAATTAACTCTTTTCATCTGTTTATAATTTGTTTTTTAATGGCCAGATGGAACTCCACAATAATCAAGCTCCTTGGTGAGAAAAATTTTCTCATGGTCGTTTTCATAAAATCCAAAATACTCCGTTATGCGGTCGATAAAAATAGAATTAACGTCTTCTACAATGTTTTGCAATTTAAACATATTTTTGAAACGGTGATTGCCTGGGAAAGTGAAATTATCAAAGTTTCTGATGATATATTTAAAGCAAATCATTTTAATTTAACATCATGTGTCTAAGCCGGTATACAATTCAATTAAAATATCCACAAGGCAAATTTCCAGACCTCGAAAAGCAAATAAATTGTATTTTTGGTTCGTTGAACAAGATGAAATTGACTTAATTGAAACCGGCCTTAATCTTCCTTTTCTTCTGTCTTATGTATGCTTTCCCTTCGGGAGGGCAGACCAATCCATTTACCATCAAAACCAACAATCCGGAACCCGTTCAATATTGTAAGGACTCCGTATTAATTGCAGATAAACTAATCATTGAAGGTAATCCAAATCCTACTTTGGTGAAGATTTCAATCTCAGAAGGTTATTTGTCTGATCAGGATGAATTGGTTTATAATAGCCCGGATGGAAAAATTAAGGGAACATGGTCTGTTCAGCAGGGATTCCTTACACTTACAGGAAGCACTGATTTTAAAGAATATGAAGCTGCTATCCGGCTTATCAGGTACAACAATAAAAGCAGTAATCCTAAAACTGGTAATCGCAAAATTACTATTTCATTGGATGATGTTGATTTTCTTCCCACCACAGGGCATTTCTATCGTTTTATCAGCAAACCAGGAATTAAGTGGAGTGTGGCAAAGGCTGAGGCTGAATCTGATAGCATGAAGTATAATGGACTGCGAGGTTATTTGGCCACTATTACCTCTGCAGAAGAAAATAGCTTTATTCAAACCAAAACTAAAAGTGTTGGATGGATTGGAGCTTCAGATTCGATATCTGAAGGAAAGTGGAGGTGGGTCACAGGCCCTGAGGGTTTAAAGGATAGTCTATTTTGGATAGGTACCGGAGCTCAATATAAGGCTAAACTGGCTGGATCTGGGCCTGTAAACGGTGCCTATAATAATTGGAATTGTAACAAAAAATACTCAGAACCCAATAATTCAGGTGGTCATGAGAGTTATGCTCACATTACGATTTTTCCTAAAGATACTACCTATTCTTATTACTGGAACGACCTTCCTGATAAAGGGGGAACTGGTGATTATTATCCTGCAGGGTATCTGATTGAATTTGGAGGTATGCCCGGCGATCCGGTTTTGGATTTAACAACCACCGTTGAGCTCCATGTTAACACAATCACTTTTGATCCTCTGAGAGAGTTTACAATTTGCGCTGGGGATTCTGTTCAACTGAACAGAAAGGACATTATCCCAACCTGGATTTGGGCGCCTTCGGAAAAACTGTCCTCAGCATCAGTTTCCAATCCATGGGCTTCGCCGTTAACCTCCACCCGGTTTCTGGCTACGGCCACTAATGGAATATGTGTAGATACAGACTCTTTCAAAGTCAACGTAAACCCATTGCCTGTTTCACTGTTGAATCCCGAAGAAAACATTTGCAAAGGAACAAATATCACCCTGAATCCGGGGATACACAGCTCCTATTTGTGGAGCAATGACTCAACAAAATCTTCAATCGAGGTTTCTGCTGCCGGAGATTACTCGGTTGAGCTTAAAACATCTGCCGGTTGTAAACTCACAAGTACCGTGAAGGTAGTTGTTCATGAATATCCTGTAATTAATATTTCAGCACTTGATACCTTGATTTGCGGCAGCAAATCAACGGCTGTAAATATTACTTCCAACGCGGAAAATTATGCTCTTACAAGCCCTGACAATCGTGTACAGATATCCGGACTTGATGTGAATGTAACGGAGTACGGAAGTTATCCTTTCCGTTATCAGGCCATTGACAAATATTGCGTAAGCGATACCACCCTTAAAATAGGGTTTCACAAAATTCCTACGGTAAGTTTTTCCATTGACTCCACCAAATGTTATCGTTACAACCTGACGGCCAATTATGTGGGTGACACCAATATTCCGTCCTCCCGCTTCACCTGGGTTTTCGGCGGGGATACCATTGCCGATGGGAAAGGTATTGACTCCAATGTCATTCCTCTTGGTGTGAATAAAAGCAAACGAGATCTCTTGCTAAAGGTAACCGATGAAGGTTGTTCTGATTCTTATACAATTCAAAACATAAAGGTGATTCCCGATTTGACAGTTCAGGTAGTAGATTCCATTGGATGCGAGCCCTTTAAAGCTGAATTCATGGCCCAAAATTCAGAAAGTGTTACCTACGATTGGGATTACGGTGACGGCATCACGGAGCGCTTGGACAATCATCCCTTTCATACCTATAAGGAAGATGGTTTTTATAATTTGAAACTGAAAGTCACAACAGATAAAGGGTGTACCAATTCTGTTTCGGTGGACAGTATCGTTTATGTAGCCCCGATCCCCACGGTGGGGTTCAACCTGGATCCTGCTCTATGCCTGGATCAAAAGAATCACGGGATATCTTATGTTGGAAGCGGAGACGATAAAGATACCTACAACTGGGATCTGTCAGCCTTTGATTCCTCAGAGATTATCGGTAATCCGGGTACCACCCAGGGACCTTTCACCTTTAATCTTCGCAATAAACCAATGGCTCCCATTGGGCTTCAGGTTGTTTCTAAATATGGATGCAAAAGTGAAATCGGTAAAATTGAAGTAAAGAGAAAACCTTTCTTTTCTTTCACTGTCGACAGAAATCTGGGCTGTGTTCCCCTTGAGACAAATTTTTCTTCAATTGCAGGTGATCCGGTTGATCAGATCAATTATGCCTGGGATTTTGGAGATGGAACCGTTGGCTCAGGGAAGGAGACTCCGCACCTTTATAGTGATCCGGACAAACATTTCAGCATCACACTGAGTGGGTTATCTGATTTGACAGGCTGTTCCGATACTATTTCAAAAGACACGCTGGTTTATGTAGCCCCGATTCCCACCTTGGGGTTCAGTCTTGATCCCTCGGTGTGTCTTGACAAGAAGGATCAGGAGGTGTCTTATTCAGGTAGCGGCGATGAGAAAGATACTTACAACTGGGATCTGTCTGCCTTTGATTCTTCGGAGATTATCCGTAATCCGGGTACCACCCAGGGCCCCTTCACATTTAACCTAATCAATAAGCCTAAAGCTCCCATCGGGCTTCAGGTGGTTTCGAAATACGGATGCAAAAGTGAAATCGGTAGGATTGAAGTAAAGAGGAAACCCTCCTTTTCTTTCACTGTAACCGGGGACAAAGGGTGCGTCCCTTTGGAGTCTGCTTTTTTAGCTGCTGCGGGTGATCCGGTCGATCAGATCAATTATACCTGGAATTTTGGAGACGGAACCTCCGGCACAGGAAACGTGATTTCCCATCTTTATAACGATGTAAACAAGAAGTATGATGTCACTCTTAGTGGAGCATCAGCTGTGACAGGCTGCTCCGATATTCTTACAGAAGACACCCTGGTATTTGTATATCCGAAGCCAAAGGCAGAATTTATAATGGACCATTCCATTGTCTACAATGATAAACCGGATGTAAGGTTTGAAAACCAGAGTCAGGAGGCAACGCATTACCAATGGGATTTCGGGGATGGTGGAACATCGGCGGATATCCATCCCGAATATAAATTCAAAGGCCACGGGTACAGGAAAGTACTGCTGGAATCGTTCAATGACTACCAGTGTTCGGATACGATTTCTCACCAGGTGCTGGTAGCCTTAAGCCGGATCTTTCCGCCCAATGCTTTTTCACCCAATGCGCCCAATGAAGTGGACAGGGAGTTTAAATTAAACCAGGATGCAATTAAAGAGGAAGGATACCACCTTGTCATTCTCAGCCGCTGGGATGATATAGTCTTTGAGACAAGAAACGAGATAAAAGGTTGGGATGGTAAGCTGAAGAATGGTGATTATGCCCCGGCAGGGAGTTACGTGTGGGTACTTGATTTTATTGATTTTCTTGGCCGCAAACACCGTCAATCCGGTACGGTTACATTAGTATATTGATAAATTTGATTTTGGGGTTGAGAATAGATAAATTTATATCAAATTTAGTAAGATGAAATTATCCTGGCTAATCCTATTCATTTTATTCTTTATTGACATGACAGTCCTTGCCCAAGACAATAAATGTTACAAATCCACAGAAGGGAAGGATTTTTGGTTTGGGTTTATGCAGGGGCGGAATCACAATCCAAAGCATTATATTGAGATTACCGTAAGTTCAAGCCACACCTGCACTTTTGATATTTATTATGGCAAATCAACTACATCCTCTTACCATGGAAAGATACTGCGGAATACCACTTCTCAGATCAGATTAGATACTCTAAAAGGTGAGCCGATTGGCTCCGAGTTTGTTGATGAAAAAGCGATCCACCTTGTATCCGACAGCCTGTTGAATTTATTTGCCATGAATTTCAGTCCATTCTCATCAGAGGCTGCTTTGATCTATCCTACTGCCTTGCTCGGTAAAGAGTATTATACCATGTGTTCCCATGCAGCAATTATAAAAAACAGTAGGTTATTCGACGAGTTCGTGATTGTTGCTTCAGAGGACAATACTACTATTAATATTTCCCCCCAATGCCCAACTTCTGGTGGAAAAGCAGCAAATAATTTATTTACAATTACATTGGGCAAAGGAGAACTTTACCAGGTACAATCAGAATTATCAAACAAGGGCCATCTAACAGGTAGTTATATTAAAAGCGATAAGCCAGTAGCAGTTTTTTCCGGTGGATTATCCACAAAAAATACGGAAGAAGACTGGGATCACTGGTACGAGCAAATGCCGCCTGTACAGACATGGGGAACGACATTTATAGCTGTTCCTTTGTTGAACAGGTACACAACTGGCTGCCGTATTATACCGTCACAACCTAATACTTCTGTCCAAATTGGGAATAAAGCTCCCATTCCTCTAAGTTTAGCAGGTCTGCCTTTGGGTTTTACGCTTGCGTTCGATCAAGCTTCCCTGATCCAAACTGATAAGCCGGTGCTTCTCGGTCAATATAGCAATATAGGCAGTGTTGATCAATTATACAGTAGCGGCGATGGTGATCCATTCTTGATTACCGTCAGCCCGGTAAATCAGACCCGTGAAGAGGTAGTTTTTGTTGCTTACGATTCCCCTGAGATAACCTTAAAATTCTTTGTTAATATTGCTGTTAAAGATGATGCAGTCGGAAAAATTATGCTTGATGACGTTATTGTACCTTTCACAGCATTGAGCGGAACAGGTTATTCTTATGCGCAGCTGCGAGTTAACCTGAATAATTCATATTAACAAAAAAAGAAGCTGTATTTCTTGTGTAATTCAAGAAAAAGTATTAACTTTAAAGTATTCAAAATCAAATTAATACATACAGCTTCTATGTGCAAAAATACAACA
>Ga0183095_10295_pt1 | contig 42475 bp, 41 predicted proteins | sample BioMet4_FD_130346 | JGI IMG/M metagenome (GOLD analysis project Ga0183095, IMG submission 130346) | Microbial communities from bioreactor (seeded with sewage sludge) at LBNL, California, USA - Biofuel metagenome 4 (v2) (version 3) | ecosystem: Engineered > Bioreactor > Anaerobic > Unclassified ...
CAACAATGCGGTCTGGTATGACGAGAAGACGGATTCCGTCCTGCTCTCCGGCCGGCACAAGGATGCCGTCGTTGACCTGGACTACGCCACCGGCAGGCTGAACTGGATTCTCGGCGATCCGGGAAACTGGGATGAGGCTTATCAGAAGTACTTCTTCACGCCGTCCGGAACCGGCTTTGAATGGCAGTACAGCCAGCATGCGGCCATGGTGACCCCGGACGGGCAGATCCTGCTGTTTGACAACGGCAACAACAAGTCCAAGGATCCCGCGCACTATGTGCCGGCGGCGGACAGCTATTCGCGGGCGGTGATGTACCGCATCAACACCCAGGACCATACGGTGGAACAGACCTGGGAATACGGCAAGGAACGCGGCAGCTCCTTCTACTCCCCCTACATCTCGGACGTGGACTATCTGGGCGAAGACCATTACCTGATTGTCTCCGGCGGCATCTCCTACAAGGACGGCGCCGTGCAGAACGAACCCGCCGGCCTGTGCGGAGCGGATACCCTGCGCTCGGACACGGTCGAACTGAAGAACGGCAGCGTCGTCTTTGAAATGATTCTGCCGACCAACACCTACCGCGTGGAAAAGCTCAATCTGTACGGCAATTCGGAATTTTCCGCCGGTACGGCATCCCGGCTGGGCAGCCTCGGCGAGACCCCGGTCTCCTCAACGGATGCCGTGGACACCGCCAAAGCCGTGCAGCCGGATCAGGCCTACAGTGATGCGAAGATCTCCCTGAAGCGGCAGGAGGACCGGCTGGTCTTCCAGGGCGCCTTCGCGCGCGGCACGGATCTGCATCTGATTCTGAACAGCGGCAGTGAATCCCGCTCCTATTACGTGCGCGTCAGCCAGCGTCCCTACACGGCGCTGTGCATCAACGTCTTCGACAACGCCGGTACGGATGCCGGACCGATCAGCGTCGCCAAATACATCAACTCAGAAGGCATGAGCGGCCTCTGGAACATCTACGTGGAAATCGGCGATGTTCTGTACGACACCGGAGATTCCGTCCAGTTCTGAGCGGTTTATCCCCTTTCCACAGCACACAGTCCGGCAGGACTGTGTGTTTTTTGTGGAATTATCCGGGGATTATACAAAGTGTCGGAACTGTCAGTGTTTTTCCTGCGGGAGTGTGGTATTTTCCAAGTTGAAAGGAGATTCTTTCCTTATGAATGAAGTGAAAAGCCCCAACCGGAAACCGATGATCTTCTATTACATGATTGCGATGATCGCTCTCATGCTGTTTAATTACCTGGTTCTGCCCTATATCGAGCAGATGAACATCAAGCAGGTGGATTACGGAACCTTCATGAAAATGACGGAGGACAAGGAGATCAAGGAAGTTGAGATCCAGTCCAACCAGATTCTGTTCTCCACGACCACTGACAACAAGCTCTACAAGACCGGCATCATGGATGATCCGGATCTGACGGAGCGCCTGTACGAATCCGGCGCCTCGTTCTCTTCCGACATCGCCCAGACCATGTCGCCCATTTCGGAGTTCCTGCTGACCTATGCGCTGCCGGTCGTCTTCATCATCTACCTCGGCCAACGCCTGTCCAAGAGGATGCTGGACAAGGCCGGCGGCGACAACTCGATGATGTTCGGCATGGGAAAATCCAACGCCAGAGTCTACATCAAATCCACAGCCGGCATCATGTTCAAGGATGTCGCCGGTGAGGATGAAGCCAAGGAAAGCCTGCAGGAGATCGTCAACTATCTGCATGATCCGAAGAAGTATACGTCGATCGGCGCCTCCATGCCCAAGGGCATCCTGCTGGTCGGTCCTCCGGGAACCGGCAAGACCATGCTGGCGAAAGCCGTCGCCGGAGAATCCAATGTTCCCTTCTTCTCCATCTCCGGATCGGAGTTCGTCGAAATGTTCGTCGGCATGGGCGCTTCCAAGGTCCGTGATCTGTTCCGCCAGGCCAAGGAGAAAGCCCCCTGCATCGTCTTCATCGATGAGATTGACGCCATCGGGCAGAAGCGTGAAGGCGGCGCTCTCGGCGGCAATGATGAGCGTGAACAGACTCTGAACCAGCTGCTGACGGAAATGGACGGCTTTGATTCCAACAACGGCGTTGTGATTCTCGCCGCCACGAACCGTCCGGAATCCCTGGATCCCGCGCTGACCCGTCCGGGCCGCTTTGACCGCCGGATTCCGGTGGAACTGCCGGATCTGAAAGGCCGTGAGGAGATCCTGAGAGTCCATGCCGCCAAGGTCAAGATGGCGGATGACGTCGATTTCGCGGTGATTGCCAGAATGGCGGCCGGTGCTTCCGGCGCTGAACTGGCGAACATCATCAACGAAGGCGCGCTGCGGGCAGTCCGCAGCGGCCGCAGCAGTGTGACGGAAACGGATCTTGAAGAAAGCATTGAAACCGTCTTCGTCGGCATGAAGAAAAAGAATGCCATCCTCAGCGACAAGGAGAAGATCACCGTCGCCTATCATGAGACCGGGCATGCCCTGGTCGCCGCTCTGCAGACCAACAGCGCACCAGTCCAGAAGATCACGATCATTCCGCGCACTTCCGGAGCTCTGGGTTATACGATGCAGGTGGAGCAGGACAATCACTATCTGATGAGCAAGGAAGAGCTCGAGAACAAGATTGCCACGATGACCGCCGGACGGGCGGCCGAAGAAGTGGAGTTCGGCACCGTATCCACCGGCGCTTCCAACGATATCGAGCAGGCCACCAAGCTGGCCCGCGCGATGATCACCCGCTACGGCATGAGCAAGGACTTCGACATGGTCGCCATGGAGACTGTGAACAACCAGTATCTGGGCGGCGACACATCGCTGTCCTGTTCCCAGCAGACAGCAGCGGAGATTGACCGCAAGGTCGTCGAACTCGTCCGCGCCCAGCACGAGAAAGCGAAGAAGATCCTGAAGGACTACAAACCCGAGCTGGACAAGCTGGCTCACTATCTGTATGAAAAAGAGACCATCACCGGCGAGGAATTCATGAAGATTCTGCGGGAGGACCGCAGAGCCCTGCCGACGCCGAAGGACAAAGTCACAACCCCGGATGTCATCGCCGTGCCGGCTCCCCAGGAACCGGCAAAAAAGCGGACCCGCAAAAAGAGCGCATCCGCCGAAGAAACAGCAGAATAGGCATTTCAACAGCCGTACGCAAAACAGCCTTTCAAAAAGGCTGTTTTGTTTTCTTCCGGAAAGAAAGAATCCAACCGGCATCTAGGCAGAGGAAAAGATCATGAAAAGCGATCTTCAATCAAGGGCTGAATACATGGGGAGAATCCAGCCTCTGTCTAGATGCCGCTTGAATCCTTTCGTCCTTTCGCTTCACCGGATCGGATCTGACCGGAAAATCCGCATGTTTTCTGCCTGAACGAAACCTGTCCGCTTCTCAGGACAGATGTCTCTGCAGAGGTTCCACCCGGCACTGATCCTGCTGGATCATCTCCTTCGCCGTTCTCAGTAGCACTGCCTTGCAGGAATATTTTGGCGCGGAGTTCAGATGGTACAGGGAGAATCCGCCGAATTTCAGCGGATTGCAGACCAAGACATACATGGCGCCTGTTTCCGTTTTGATGATTGCCGCCGGCGTCCGGTGTCCGGAATATACTGTATTGATCTGTGCGACCAGTACCGGACCGAAAATTCCGTACCGGCGGCTCAGTCCTTCTTTCAGAATGGAATCAAGTTCTTTTTTCTCCTGCATCTTCATCATTCCTTGAAAAGCCGCCTCATGGCCGATGGGAAGAAACCTGTACGGTTTCTGACATTCCGGACCATATTACAACTTTATTGTTACTGTAATGAGAAACTGTTTGAACGACAATTCGATTTTCCGGCTGTTGTTATTCCAAAACCGAATACAGCCGGAAATCAGCGGACCGCGGCCGCGAAGAAAAACAGACTGCCGGAAAATTCCGCGCAGTCTGTTGCAGGATGCCTGATTTCTGAATGTCTTACCGGTGCAGGCCGTACAGCACATGCACCGCTTTCTTGTCCGTGTCTTCCAGCGCTTCCTGGATGCCTTCACAGAAGGCAGGATGCGGATAGATCAGGGAAGACAGTTCGGAAACCTTCTGCCGGTTGGCAACGGCATCCGCGAACAGGGCGACCAGATCCGATGCCCGCTCACACATCAATGCCGCTCCCAGAACGGTTCCGTCTTCCGCGCTCAGGACCTTGATGAAACCGCGGTCCGCCTTTTCAATGACGCTGCGGGCATTCCCCAGCATGGAATAGCGGCCGGTACGGTAGACAACGCCCTGTTCCTTCAGCTGTTCCTCACTGCGGCCCACGCAGGCGATCTCCTGGTTCAGATAGACGCAGGCGGGAACCGTATCCAGATGGATCCGGGAAGCACCGCTGCAGATCTTCTCGACAATGGAAGAAGCACAGGCGGCCGCATAATGCGCCAGCTGGATGCCGTGCACACAGTCGCCGCAGGCGTAGACGCCTTCTGCGTTTGTCGCAAACTCCGCATTGACGCGGATGCTGCCACGGTCCGTTTCCAGCAGTCCCTCCGGGAAAAGATCCCTGCAGCTGCTGCGCCGGCCGACCGCCATCAGAACCGCATCGCAGTCAACGCTCTGTTCACCGATCCAGACCCTGTTCTTCTCCAGCCGGGTGACGCCGGCGCCGGTCCGGATCTCCGCGCCTCTGCGTTTCAGCAGCATGCTCAGATTCTGGCTGATGTCGCGGTCCATTTCCGGCAGGATGCGGTCCTTCATCTCAATGATGGTGACCTTGCGGCCCAGATTGAGCGCCAGGTTGGCGAACTCGCAGCCGATGACGCCGCCGCCGATGATGGCCAGATGCGTGAACGGATGCGCCGCCGGATCCAGCAGATCGCTGCTGGTCAGCAGGCCGCAGCCCTGCGCGCCCGGAATCGGCGGAATGACCGGCTCGGAGCCGGTTGCAATCAGAATGGTCTCCCCTTCATAGTCCGCGCCGCCGCACTGCACATGATGCGCGGACGGAAGGAAGGCATGGCCGCGGATGACCTCGACCTTGTTGCCCTTCAGCAGCGATTCGACGCCGCTGCGCAGGGTGATGACCGTCTCTTCTTTGTAGGCGTTCATGCGGACCAGATCCAGCGTGCCTTCCAGATGCACGCCGCACCGCTCCGCCGCCGGCATGCCGGCATAGAACGACGAGGCATGGATCAGCGCCTTGGTCGGGATGCAGCCGGCATTCAGGCAGGTTCCGCCGACCGCCTTCTCTTCAAACAGGGCGACGCTTCTGCCATAGTGGGCAGCCTTGATGGCGGCCGTGTAGCCGGCCGGACCGGCACCGATAATCAGAAAATCATATTTCATGCAAGTTCCTCCAGCATTGCACCGATCTCCTTCCGTACGGAAAGATCCGATGCCTCCACCGCCGCCGCCGCGTTCTGCACCGGCAGGCCTTTCAGCAGCTGTTCCAGCGGTGCGCAGAAATCGTCCGCCATGGCGTCCGTGAAGACGCTGATGTCCTGGATGCGGCCGCCGGCCAGCACAAACTTCATCGTGACTTCGCCGAACGGGCAGCGCCGCGACAGCTCATAGTTGCTTTCCACTTCCTTGCGGAACAGCCATTCGCGGCTGGCGTACATGCCCGGATCCGCCTCCAGAACCAGCGGCTCGGCCGGCAGGCCGTACGACTGCTCCAGGGCGCTGATCAGCGCCTCTTTCATCATCGCAATGCTGAGATCCGCCCTGGCCTCTTTCAGATTGATGACGCGGGAGCGGACGGAATCCACGCCGTTGGCCTTCAGCTTCGCGCTGCTGGCGCTCAGATAGCGGGTGACCTTGTCCAGATCCACATCCACCATCAGCGTGCCGTGGTGATAACAGGCCTGCGCCGTGTTGTAGAACGCGTTGCCGCTGAATTTGCGGCCGTTCAGCAGAATGTCGTTGCGGCCGCTGAAGCCGGCTTCAATGCCCAGTGACTTCAGCGCGCCCAGAATCACGCCCAACTGCTTCTCCAGGGACAGGTTGTCCTTCCATGTCACAAACGTGAAGTTCAGGTTGCCCAGATCATGGTAGACAGCGCCGCCGCCGGACAGCCGGCGGGCCAGATGGCCGCCTTCCTGTTCCAGCAGCGCGACCCGGCATTCCCGGTAGGCGCTCTGGTTGCGGCCGATGACCACCGTGCGGCGGTTCTGCCACAGATACAGCATCATGTCCTGAGGGCCGCAGCGCTCGAGCAGTTTCGCCTCGAGCGCCAGATTGGAATACGGATTCAGGGAATCGGTTATGACCGTGTAAAGCTTAGTGATGTTCATATTTCAGAATCGGATGGCGGGCCGCCGTCACTTCATCCGGACGGCTGTATTCGCTCATGTACGGAGCCTTGGAGAGATCCAGATCATGGTTCACGGCTTCGTCGTAAATCTCATGCAGGACTTCCCCGGCATGATCCAGCGTCGCCCTGCTTTCCGTTTCCGTCGGTTCAAACATGAGCGCTTCATGGACGATCATCGGGAAGTACATGGTCGGCGGATGCATCTCATAGTCGATCATGCGCTTCGCCACATCCATGGCGCTGACGCCGCTTTCTTCCTTCAGCTTTTCCAGACTCAGCACGAACTCATGCATGCAGGTTCTGTCATAGGCCGGCTGGTAGACATCCTTCAGAAGATGCATCAGGTAGTTGGCATTCAGGACCGCATTCTCGCTGGTCTTTTTCGCGCCTTCCGCGCCCAGCACGCTCAGATAGGTCAGCGCCCGGACCATGACGTTGAAGCTGCCCCAGAAGCCGCGGACCTTGCCGATGGAATGCTCCGGACGGGTCAATGTGTAGACGCCGTCCTTCTCGGCCACGACCGGTTCCGGCAGATACTGGGCCAGGAAGGCCTTGCAGCCGATGGCGCCGGCACCAGGACCGCCGCCGCCGTGCGGCGTGCTGAAGGTCTTGTGCAGATTCAGGTGGACGCAGTCAAAGCCCATGTCGCCCGGCCTTGAGATGCCCATGATCGCATTCAGGTTGGCGCCGTCGTAATAGCACAGACCGCCGGCCTGGTGGACCTTTTCGGTGATCTCCAGAATGCCGCTGTCATAGAGGCCCAGCGTATTCGGGTTTGTCAGCATGAGTCCGGCGGTGGTGTCATCCAGCGCCGCGGCCAGCGCGTCGAGATCGACGACGCCGTCCTTGGACGGAATGCTGACGACTTCAAAGCCGTTCATGTGCGCGCTCGCCGGATTGGTGCCGTGGGCGCTGTCCGGAATGATGATCTTTTTGCGTCTGGTATCGCCGCGGTGCTCATGATAGGCCTTGATGAGGCAGAGGCCCGTGAACTCGCCGTGGGCGCCGGCCGCCGGCGTCAGACCCATTTCGTCCATGCCGGTCAGCTCGCAGAGATCCGTGCGCAGCGTGTGCATGACATGCAGCGCGCCCTGCACCGTGGATTCCGGCTGCAGCGGGTGGATATCCGTGAAGCCTTCCAGCGCTGCGGTCTCTTCGTTGACCTTGGGGTTGTACTTCATGGTGCAGGAGCCCAGCGGATAGAAGCCGCTGTCGACTCCGAACGTCTGCTTGGAATACTCCGTGTAGTGGCGGACCAGTTCCACTTCCGACACTTCCGGCAGATTCGTACCGCTCTGGCGCCGGAATTTCTCCGGCAGCTGATACGCCGGTGCCGCGATCTTCGCAAACCGGGTGCAGCGGTGTCCCGCATGGGACTCTTCATAGATCAGATTCATGCCTGCACCTCCTTCAGCAGATTCACCAGTGTCTCAATCTGGGCTTCGCTGTTGGCTTCCGTCACGCAGACCAGCATTTCCTTCTCGGCCAGTTCCAGGCCGCCCAGAATGCCGTGCGCATCAAGAACCTCATTGATCCGGGATACCGGCACCGGCGTCTTCACTGCGAACTCCAGGAAGAACTCCTGCTGCGGATAGGCCAGGGAATATCCCAGCAGCGCCGTGATCTTCGCCGCGGCCAGATGCGCCAGCGTGAGGCACTGTTCGCTCATCTCGCGGAATCCCTCTTTGCCCAGCGCCGCCAGATAGACGGTGTTGCGGAATGCGCACAGAGCCTGGTTCGAGCAGATGCTGCTCGACGCCTTCTCTCTGCGGATATGCTGTTCGCGGGCCTGCAGGGTCAGCACAAAGCAGCGGCTGCCGTTGCGGTCCGCGGTCTGGCCGACGATGCGGCCGGGCAGTTTGCGCATCAATGCCGTGCGGGTCGCCATGAAACCGGTGGTAGGCCCGCCGAAATTCAGATCCAGGCCGAGACTCTGGCCGTCGCCGACGGCGATATCGCTGCCGCACTCTCCCGGCGTCCTGGCCAGCGCCAGCGTCGTCGGATTGACGCCGGTGATGACTTTGACATTCTTTGCGTGCGCGGCTGCCGCCAGCGCGCGCACGTCTTCCAGATTGCCGTAGTAGTTCGGATTCTCGCTGTACACGCAGGCGGTCGCATCATCCAGCAGATCATTCAGCGCCGCCAGATCCGTGACGCCGTCCCTGACAGGGATCATGACCAGCTCCGCGCCCTGCGAATGCGCATACGTCTTCAGTACCTTGAGCACTTCCGGATTGATGGCCGCGGACACGAGCATGCGCATATGCCGGGGATCCAGGCACATGATCATGGCTTCCGCCGCCGCTTCACAGCCGTCATAGACGGAGGCGTTGGCCACATCCATGCCGGTCAGATCGGCGATCATCGTCTGGAATTCAAACATGCCGGCCAGAATGCCCTGTGAGATCTCCGCCTGATACGGCGTATAGGCGGTCACGAAACCGGGCAGCGACGTGATGGCGCGCACGGCCGCCGGAATCCGGTGGCGGTAGCATCCGGCGCCGCGGAAGATCACCGGATAGACTTTATCCTGCAGCGCCAGGCTCTTCAATGCGTCGTACGCTTCAAACTCGCTGACCCCTTCCGGCAGATTCAGCTTCCGCTTCAGCTTCGCCCCTTCCGGAACATCCTTGTACAGATCCTCCAGACTGGAAAGACCGAGCGCGGCCAGCATCTCCTGCTGTTCCTGATCGGTGTTGACTATGTAGTCCATGACTATTCCTTCGTCAGCGGCTCATAGGCCTTGGCGTCCAGCAGCTCTTCCTTGTCCGTGACGTTCTCAACCCGGCACAGCCAGGTTCCGTACGGATCCGTGTTGACGGAAGCCGGATCATCCAGCGCCTTCTGGTTGACTTCCGCAATCGTGCCGGTGACCGGGGAATAGATGTCGCTGACCGCCTTGACGGATTCCACGTCGCCCAGGACCTCGCCCTTGGTGCAGGCGCCTTCGGAAATGCTGACGAAGACGATATCGCCCAGCGCCGCCTGCGCATAATCGCTCAGGCCGACCAGGCAGGTCTTCCCGTCAATCCATTTCACCCATTCGTGTGTCTTTGTGTAAAAGCAGCTCTCGTCGATCTTCATGTTCTCTTCTCCTTCTTTCCAGTTTACTTATGATAGAAAGGCAGTGTGACTGCCTCTGCTGCCAGCCTGCGGCCGCGCACATCGACAAACAGCTTTGTGCCCGGCTGGGAAACCTGACGCTGCACGATCGCCATCGCATAGGCGCCGTCGAGCGTCGGCAGGAATGTGCCGCTGGTCGTATGTCCGACCTTCTGCCCCGCCTCGTCGTAGATGTCGCAGTGCTCTCTGGCGATGCCGCGGTCCAGAACCTTGATTCCGATCCGGGTCGTCGCGGAGAAATGCGAAGCCAGGGCGGCGCGGCCTACGAAGTCATCCTTCTCCATCTTGCAGTAGCGCTCCAGAGCGGTATCCTCCGGCGCGGTTGTATCATCCATCTCATGTCCGTACAGCGGCATTCCCGCCTCCAGGCGCAGGGTGTCGCGGCAGCCCAGTCCGCAGGGCTCCACGCCCTCCGGTTTGCCCGCTTCCAGCAGCGCCTCATAGATCCGCGTCCCGTCTTTGGCGTCCGCATAGATCTCAAAGCCGTCCTCGCCGGTATAGCCGGTCCGGGAAACCATGACCTTGCGGCCGGCGACCGTCACATTGCGTTCAAAGGAATAGTATTTGACCGGCAGCGCAGCCGGGTCGGATACCTTGCTCAGAATCTCCAGCGCCAGCGGGCCCTGCAGAGCGATCTGGGCGATGGAATCCGAGATATCCTCCAGCTCGATGCCATCCTTCAGATGCGACTGAATCCACTGGAAATCCTTTTCGCGGTTGGCGGCGTTGACCACCAGCAGGATCTCATGATCGCTGTAGTCATAGATCAGCAGATCATCCACGATGCCGCCCTGTTCATTGAGCAGCGGCGAATAGCGGACCTTGCCCGGGGCGATGCGGCCGATGTCATTGCAGACCAGCCAGTTCACATACGGGATGACGTGCTCTCCCTTCAGCATGAACTCGCCCATGTGGCTGACGTCGAACAGTCCCGCCTTGGTGCGGACCGCGCGGTGCTCTTCCAGAATCCCGGCGTACTGCACCGGCAGCATCCAGCCGGCGAAATCCACCATCTTGCCTCCCAGTTTCACATGCAGATCGTACAGCGGTGTTTTCCTTGCCATTCCTGTAAGCCTCCTCTTCCGAAAAAATGCACGCTGAACAGCGTGCACCTCTGTCTCTTTTCGCCTGAAAGATTCTCCCCGGCGGGGATTGCTTCTTCGGCGCTGCCTGCGGCAGTTTTGCAGAGTAAATGCTGGCCAATCCTTTTGCCTGAGAGTTTCTGTGCGATTGCCCCTTCGGCGCGAACGAATTCGGCTCTATTGGACCAGCTTGTTGCTGACTTCATTTTATCAAACTTCACCTGTGAACGGGGTGTATTTTTCATCATACCCGCCGCTGATTTGTACCGTTTTGCGTCCGTGCAGGAAAAACTGCGGCTTTTCAGTCCGCCTGGGCTTCCTGCATCTCAATGATGCGGCTGTTTTTCATCAGCGAGCTTTCACGGTGCGAAATCGACAGAATGGTCCGGCCGCGGCTGGCTCTGCCCAGGATCTCAATGATGTCCTGTTCGGTCTTGGCGTCGAGCGCCGCCGTCATCTCATCCAGCAGCAGAATCGGCGGATCAAAGACCACCGCCCGGGCCACCGCCAGCAGCTGCCGCTGGCCCCAGGAGAAGCTCTCCGTGCCTTTGACCGCGGTATGATAGCCGTCCGGCAGCGTGCGGATATAGGCGTCCAGGCCGGCGAAGGCGCAGGCCTTTTCCACCATGGCGTCCGTGACCGCCGGGTCGCCGAGGCTGATCTGGCGGTAGACGTCGCCTTCCACAAAGGTGAAATCCTGCTCGATGTAGCCGAACAGCGAGCGCTTGAACGAGTTGGGGATGCGGTCGGTGCGCACGCCGTTGATCGTGATGGCGCCGGAGACCGGAGTCAGCAGGCCCATGATCAGGTTGAACAGCGTCGTCTTGCCGATGCCGGTGCGTCCCATGAAGGTCACGGCGCTGCCGCCCTCCACCTTCAGGCAGAAGTCGTTCAGCACGATGCGCTCGGGCTCATAGCCGAAGGTCAGATGATCGAAGACAATCTCCCGGATGCCGCCCTGCACGACCTTTTCCAGGCTCAGGGAGCTGTCCTTGGGCGCCTCTTCCGGCAGGCTGTCGAACTCATCGATGCGCTTGAGCCCGGAGATGCCCGACTGGATGGACTGGAACTCCTCGCCCAGGGATTCGATCGGATCCAGCAGGCTGGAGATATAGTCCACCGATGCCGCCAGCATGCCGATGGAGATGCCCGCATTCCAGCCGATGCCGGCCGCGCCCAGAGCAATGAAGACAATCATGCCGGCGCGCACCATCTGGATCAGCGGAGAATACGTGGAATCATAGAAATTGACCTTGTCGCGGGTGCGGAAGTTGTCCGCCAGCTTCTGGCGGTAGGAATGCTCCATGCTTTCCTGGGCGCCGTAGGAGCGGATCATGGAAAAGCAGCGCACGGTCTCGCTGATGTGGCTGTTGACCTGGCCCAGCTGGGCGAAGTTGTCGGTCTGCGCCTTGCGCACGTTGTTCTGATAGACCCGCGTGATCCAGCCGATCAGCGGCACCGCGCACAGCGCCACGATCATCAGTTCGCGGCTGAACAGACCGATGGAGATGATGACGCCGATGATCTTCAGGCCGTCCACCAGCATGGAGACCACGCCGTCCGTGAACAGGTCGCTGACGCTGGCCACGTCGCTGACAAAGCGCGACGTCATCTGCGCCGGCGTATGTCCGGTGTAATAGGATGCGGTGAGGCGCTGGATCTTCTCCATCATGCGCATGCGGATCTCATGGATCAGCTTCTGGCCGAGATAGGAAAGCAGATAGCCTTTGAGGAATTCCGCGGCGCCCAGCAGCAGATACACGCCGGCATACCAGAGCGCCAGTTGCTGCAGTCCGTCCAGGGTATGGCCGGTGATGTTCTGATCAATGACCTGTTTCAGGATCAGCGGCGGAATCAGGCTCAGCCAGACGGAGGCACCGGCCGCTGCGGCCAGCAGAACCGCCGCCGGCAGATGATGCTTCAGGATGCTGCGGATTGAGCGCATGGAAAGACTCGGCTTCTTATTCATGGGCTTCCGCCTCCTGCAGAGCGTACAGCGTTCCGTACTCCTCTTCCTGCTTCATGGCCTCCGGCGTGCCGGTCTCGATGCTGCCGTCGGCATGCATCAGAAAGATGCGGTCGAACTGGTCAAACAGATCTAGGCGGTGCGAGATGATGAACAGAATGCAGCCGGAATAGTGTTCCCGCAGATTACGGTAGATGTTGAATTCCGTCCGCCGGTCCACCGACGCAAACGGGTCGTCCAGGATCAGGACGCCGGCATGATGGAACAGGGCCCGGGCCAGCGCGATGCGGGCCTGCTGGCCGCCGGACAGGCGCACGCCGCTGCTGCCGACCAGGGTATGGATGCCGTCCTTCATCTCTTTCAGGTCGCTCAGAAAATCGACGTCCGCCAGCACCGGCATGACATCGCCCTTCTGCCCCAGCAGAATGTTGTTCTCAATCGTATCATCCAGCAGCATGGGGTCATGTCCCATGTAGCTGATGCAGTCCGAACGCTCCAGCGCCGTGCAATCCTTCAGCTCCCGGCCGTTACAGGTGATCGATCCTTCATAGCCTTCCATGCCGGAAAGCGCAATGCCGAGCGTCGATTTGCCGCAGGCGACCGGACCGGTCACGCCGATGATCTCACCGGCATGGGCCGTGAAGGAGAAGCCCCGGATCAGCGGCCGGCTGTCCGTCCAGGCAAAGGACAGATCCCGCACGGCGTATTCCTGCACCGCCGGTCTCTTTTCCGCCGCCGGATACGGCAGGTATTCGCGGAAGTATTCCCGGATGCGCTCCCAGGAGACTTTCGCCTTCTGGTAGGAATTGAACAGTTTCGCCGCCTTGGAGGACTTCAGGGCAAAGGCCGCGAAGATGGACAGATACGCGGTGAAAGTGCCGACGCTCCAGGTGCCGGCCAGCACCCGGCTGACGCCGAAGTAAAAGACCACGGCGGTGCCGAACATGGAGATCGCATTGTAGACCGGCTGCAGGCAGTTCTCCATGACATCAGAGCGGATGCCGGCCTTCTCCAGAAGGCCGAGCTGGCGGTCATATTCCGCGTCTTCGCGGTTGGCCAGGCCGTTGATGCGGTACAGCAGCATGTGGCTGGTCAGGCCGTAGGTCATGTCTGCAACTCGGCTGGACTGCGCGCGCTCCGCCCGGCCCAGTCGGACGACCGTCTTCTTCATTCTTCCGGCCAGCAGCATCGATACGGGGATGAAGGCGCAGGCTGCCAGCGTCATCTTCCAGTCATAGCCCAGCAGCGCGATCAGATAGCCGGCCATCAGGACGCCGGTGTCAAAGACTTCCGTGGTCACCTTGCGCATGCCTTCCGTGCAGATGTCCACATCGCCGACCGCCTTGTTCATCAGGTCGCCGGTCTGCTGGCTGCTCAGCTGCGCCGTGTCCGCATGCAGAATGCTGTTGTAGATCATCAGCCGCATGGTGGCGCTGGTGCGGTTCGCGAAGACCCGGACATAGTAGCGCTTCAATACGCGGGTCAGCTGGATCAGCGCGATCACGCCGAGATACAGCAGCGTGCGCGAAACCACCGCGCTCTGCCCCTCGCCGGCCGCGATTGCATCAATCAGGACGCCCAGCAGGATCGGTCCGTAGCTCATGGCGCCGTTCGTGAAAACGCCGGTCACCACAACCGCCAGGATGACTTTCCATTCCTTTTTCCAGTAGGACGACATCTTCTCCGGATGCATCACCGGAGTCGGCTGATAGGGTCTCATGGCTTCATTCTATGACGCCCGTCTGCGGAATACAACGCGGGTGCAAAGAAAAAGACATGCCGTGATTCCGGCATGCCTTCACGCTTCCTTATTCCGCCGGTTCCGGGAACAGCGGCACGCTCTGGATTCCCTCCGTGCTGCGGTTCTGCACGCAGGCATAGGTGACGCCGTTGACATCCTCGTCGCTGAGATACTGGTAGGTGGCCGTATTCAGCTCGCCGTCCTTCAGCGTCGTGACCTTGAGCGTTCCATCCGACATGTTCTGGATGTCCACCCAGGAGATCGTGCCGTTGTCGACGATCATGGTCCGCAGATAGCCGAGCATCCCCTGCTTGACCAGACGGGCGAAGTTGTTGTAGGGAGCCGCAAAGACCATGACGCCGTCCTGCACGACCGCCCACTGGTTCTCTTCCGCCTGATCCACCGTCACATCGGCGGCCAGATCCTTCAGCGGCGTATACGGCCAGGCGATCTCATCGTCATCCGTCCAGCCCTCGCAGGCATTGCCCTTCTCATAGGTGTACTGCAGGGTGCTCACCGGCAGTCCGTACGACGTCCGGTATCCGGACAGGGAGACATCATTGGCGGCATCGTAATAGTAGGTCTTGCCGTAGCACTTCTCGCTCGTGTAGCTGTGCAGGGCATTGTCGGCGTCCTTGCCCAGCGCATAGGCGCTGCGGACACTGGTGAAGCTCAGCTCGCTGCCGCTGTCTTCCGCATAGGAGGACAGAAACGGCACGCGCCAGACGCGGCCGTCTGCGGCTGTGGTATTCACCGTGATGAACGGCATGAAATACAGTGCCGCCAGCACTGCCAGAACGATGCAGATGCGCTTCGTGTTCTTCTTCATTCCTTCTGCTCCTCGGACCGCTTCCGGTCCGGCCGCATACTATCTTACCGGGGTTGCCGGAATTGCGCAATCACTTCCGCGGCACGCGCTTGCGGATGGCGGCCATGGTCTCTTCACTGAGAATATGCTCGATGCGGCAGGCGTCATCCTCCGCCGTCTTCGCGCTGACGCCGAGGCTGCCCAGGAAACGGGTCAGCACCTGGTGTCTTCCGTAGACCTTCGCGGCCTCCGCCTCGCCTTTCGCGGTCAGGGTCAGATAGCCTTCCTCGTCCATGACAAGATCGCCGTTCTTCTCCAGCAGGCTGACGCCCCGGGATACGGACGGACGGGAAAAACTCATCGCATTGGCGATGTCCACCGAACGGACATGGTTTTCCTTCCGGCTCAGCAGATAAATGGTCTCCAGATACATTTCCCGGGATTCATTGTCACGCATGGTCGATGCCTTCTTTACTTCTGCAGATTGCGCTGCTCGATGTCCATGATCTCGCCGACCCGGCGCTCATGGCGGCCGCCCAGGAATTCGGCGGCGAAGAACTCATCCAGAATCATCTTCGCCTCTTCCGGACCGACGACGCGGTCGCCGAAGCAGACGATCTGGCAGTTGTTGTGCTGGCGGCTCATGCGGGCCGTGTACGGTTCCGAGCAGATGCAGGCGCGGATGCCCTTGACCTTGTTGCAGGCCAGGCCGATGCCCAGGCCGGTGCCGCAGATGCCGACGCCGTATTCCACCTCGCCGGCGATGACGGCGTTGGCGAGCTTCTCGCCCCAGATCGGATAATCCGTGCTTTCCGTGCTGTCCGTGCCGTAGTTGATGACTTCAAATCCTTTGGATTCCAGATAGGCCTTCATCTCATTCTTCATTTCCACTCCGGAGTGATCGTTGGCAATTCCGACTTTCATGATGGTTCCTCCTTTTTCACCGCCGGCATCCGGCGGCCTGACATGGATATGGATACGGGACGTCCGCAGACGCTCCCGCTTTTTTCCTATTATACCGCTTCGGCTCTCTTCCCACGATGCTTCCACAGCAGATACAGGCCTGCCGCCAGCATGAACAGAGCCAGGAACTGCGAGGTCGACAGGAAGCCGACCGCGCCGCGCTCATCCGCCCGCAGGAACTCAACCAGGAAACGGCCGATGCTGTAGAGGATCAGATACCAGGCGCCGGTATCCTCGGGATGCTTTCCGTGGTTGTAGTTCCAGTACAGAACCGCGAAGATGATGAAGTCGCCGGCGCTGGAGAACAGCTGCGTGGGCAGGATCTTCACGCCTGCCGGCGCCAGGGATCCCACCGGGAATTCCACGCCCAGCGGCGATGTCGTCACCCGGCCGTAGCAGCAGCCGGCGCAGAAGCAGCCGATCCGCCCGAAGCCCTGCGCCAGAGCCACGGCAGGCATCAGCAGATTGAAATACGCCCTGAAGTCCAGATGCTTTCTTTTGCAGAAGACATACACTGCCAGCACGCCGGTGATGATGCCGCCGTACACGACAAACCCCGAGGAGCCGAGGACTGACCAGGGATCCTGCAGGAATGTTTTCCATTCCACGATGACATACAGAAGCTTGGAGCCCATGTAGCCGATCAATACCGCCCACAGCACGATATCGACAATCAGGTCGCTGCGCAGGCCGTGTTTCTTGGCCTGGCGTTCGCCGACCCAGCAGGCCGCCAGCATTCCCAGAGCGGTCATCACGCCGTAGCCGTGAATGGTGATGCCGCCGATCGTAAACCAGTTGTTGAACATTGGAAACCTCCGCCCTCCATGGTAGGGCATTGTCCGGAAAAAGGAAAGACTGACGCCTTGCCGCTAGACGCTGGTGCCCATGAAATATGCTTCTTCCGGATGCGGCGTATCCGTGATGGAACCTTTCTCATAAGCGCCGGTGCCCCGCACCATGCCCTTCTCACGGCAGTCATCCAGGCAGGCCAGGAACGAGCGCATCTCGCCGGCCGCGGTATCCATGGCCGCCGGATCGCTGTCCGCCGCCGTGAACAGGTAATAGAAATCCTTGTCGGAGATCTGCTGGTAATACGGCAGCATGCGGTCCAGGAATGTCTTCAGCTGGCCGCAGACGGCATAGAAATAGATGGGGCTTGCCAGCACGATGACATCCGCCGCCAGCATCTTCTCGGCAATCTTGGCGATATCGTCCTGATAGACGCACCGGTGCGTGCTCTCACAGCTGCCGCAGCCGCTGCAGAACTGATACTTCAGATCGGCGAGATTCACCTTTTCAACCCGGTTTCCCGCTTTTTCCGCTCCCTGCTGAAAGGAATCACAGAGGCGGTCGCTGTTGCCCTGCCGGCGCGGGCTGGAGGAAATGATCAGTACGGATTTTGCCATGAGGTCCACATCCCTTCTTTTCCTTATTGTATCAAAAAAGGACCGACCCCGGGCCGGTCCAGACGATATGAATGGAGGAAAATCAGGCTTTGGGATCCGCGGTGTTGTCCGGAGCCGGGGCCGTGCTGCCGGCCGCATTGTTTTCCGGAGCGCCGGTCTCGCCGTTGTAGACGCCGTTGACAGCCGCTTTGGCGGTCTGTTCCACGGCCTTGCGGAACTTCTTGATCTTGGCGGACAGATACACCGTGGAATACAGATCCGTGGCGCCGCTGTAGATCAGGCCGATGCCGATCAGCGTGAAGATGGTGACCGTCGCCGTGGATGCCGGCAGCATGAACATGATGACGATGCCGAGGATGATGGAGACGATGGCCAGCCAGATGTAGATATTGCTGGTGCTCTGGAAGCCCATGCGCTTGGCGTCAATGCCGTCCTGCAGCTTCATGAAGCCGCTGGCGGTGATGACGGCGCCGAGCAGGAACGGAACCAGTTCAAACACCAGGGATTTCTTGTAGAGAATCAGGGCGCCGACCATGATGAACATGACGCCGATCACGAAATCATTGCGCATCAGGCTGTGGTCCAGATCCATCGCGAAGTAGCTGGCGATGTTGATGATGCCGGCGGCGATGCAGGCGATGCCCAGCACGTCGCAGATGACGTCCGCGCTCGCTTTCGGATAGATGACCAGCAGAAGTCCAGCTGCTATATACAGTGCGGAGATCAGGATTGCTTTCCATTTAATGTCTTTCAGCATGAGGAATTCCCTCGCTTTCTCTATCTTTATGATAGCCTCTGACCCCCTGTTTGCAATAGTCACAGGGTTATGTTTGTACGAATTTCAGGCATCCAGAGCCGCCAGGCAGGCGCCGACCGCGCCGACGATTTCCGGATCCGGCGCCACGCTGAAGCGCATGCCGGTCTTTTCCTCAACCGCCTTGACCATGCCCCTGTTCAGGGCGACGCCGCCGCTCATCATGCAGGGTGCCTCCAGATTCACGCGTTTCAGCAGCGCGCAGGCGCGGCTTGCCGCGGACCGGTGCAGGGCGGCGATGATGTCTTCCTTCTTCTCGTTCTGCGCGACCAGGGAGACGACTTCACTCTCCGCGAACACGGTGCACTGGGACGTGATCTCAATCGCATGCGTGGAGCGCATCGACAGATCGCCCAGCTGGGCCAGCGGCACTTCCAGCACCTTGGCCATGTTCTCCAGGAAACGGCCGGTGCCGGCGGCGCATTTGTCATTCATCGCAAAATCAACCACATCGCCCTTTTCATTCAGGCGGATCGCCTTGGAATCCTGGCCGCCGATGTCCAGAATCGTGCGGACCTCAGGATTGTAGTAGCGCGCGCCGCGGGCGTGGCAGGTGATCTCCGTGACCTCCGCATCCGCAAACGGAATGGATACCCGGCCGTAGCCGGTGGATACCGTGCGGGCGATGTCCGCCGCCTTGAGGCCGGCCTTTTCCAGTGCCTGCTGGCGGACCTTCTCGGCCGACTGCACGGAACCGGCGCCGGTGCGGATCAGCGCGCTGGCCAGCACATGCCGCTCACGGTCCATGATGACGGCGCAGGTCGATGAAGACCCGCTGTCGATGCCCATCACCGCTCCGCCTGTCCGTTTCGTGTTTTCCACTGCTGTCTTCCTCCCCGCTTCCAGAGATTCCAGGAACGCTTCCACTCTTGTTTCCATCTGCCCGGCCGCCTGCGTGGAAAAATCCGTCTCCATCTTCAGCACCGGAATCCGTTTTTCATTCTGCACCGACGCGTATTCATAGGAATACAGGTCGCAGAACTTCACCGTATGGTAGATCAGGCCGTCGCTGCGCTGCGCCAGCGCTTCGATCTCCCGCCTGCGCCGTTCACTGCTGCACATCCGCATGCAGGGCAGCTGGCCCAGCAGCTGCACGGCATAGGACAGCCGCATCATGTCCCAGGGCTTGCTGGAAAGCAGATGGAAGATCCGGCTCTGCGCGGCGCAGGACAGATCTCCGCTGACATAGGCATGGTGCGCCGCCAGAATTTCTTCCAGCTGCCGGGTATGGCGGGCGCCCAGGATGCCGACGGCCAGCGCATCCGGATCCTCCGGCTGCGGCGCCGGCGCCTTCTTGCCGTCCACCCAGTCATAGAACTTGGCCGGATCAAATGTCTTTCCGGAATACTGTTCATAGGCATGGATCAGTTCCTCCATGCGCGCGCTGTACAGCTTCGCCTCCGGCACGCCCGCCTTGCGGGGCAGATCCAGGATGGCGATGAATTTGTGCGGATACAGATCCTTCAGCACATCGTAAAGACGCCGCACGGAATCGCAGCACGTGGTCAGGACGATGCCTTCGCAGTCCTCTTTCTCCAGCGCCGCCATGATGCCGCGGGCAAAGGCGCACTGGTTGGGATGCGTGCAGCATTCCGCCTGCGCGCTCAAGGCGCTGTCCGCCTCCAGCAGCTCCATCTTCGCGCCCATGGACTCCAGCAGCTCCACCGGCGTGTATTTGCAGACATAGCCGATCATTTCCCGCCTCCCGCCTTCAGGACTTCCGTGAAGGCTTCAAAGCGGGTGCTGATCTGGCCGTCCTGCATGTTGCGGCGGTCGAGCGCATCCGAATCCAGGATCAGCATCGGCGTGCCGTTCTCGGCCATGCGCTTCTTCATCAGCAGCGCGCTGCCGGCGGACTGCTTGCATCCCCAGTGGCAGAACTGCACAGCGCCGTCACACTGAAACCGGCGCACATAGTCCAGGCACCCCTGCGCCTTGCGCTCAAAGGGCCCGTTGTACAGATTGCGGATCATCTTGCGGCTCAGGGCGTTCAGAGGATGCGCCTCATCCATTTCCTCCACGTAATCCAGATTGAAGTCATCGGCGGTGATGGCATAGCCGGTGTCATAGCTGAGCCAGCGGTTCAGGCTCGGCTCCGCATACGGGGAAAGATGCATCCAGAACAGATGCTTCTCCTCAGGATCGCAGACCGGATACGCATCAATCTCCGCATCCATGTGCTCAAAGAACTTCAGCACCCATTCGCTGCCGATGTACAGGTGGCTGGCCAGCAGCAGAAACAGCACCATGCCCGGCGTGCTTGGATAGGCATGCGTCATGCGCTTCTGCAGAAAGCTCAGGTAATGCCGGTGCGACAGATTCTCGCGGCAGATCTGCTGGCGCAGGCGCTGTTCATCATATGGTTTCCCGGTCTTCTCTTCCAGGACGGCGACATACTGGCGCAGCTGTTCGGTGACGTAATCTTCCGCCGCCGGCGAATCCTCATAGGGAATGTCCAGCAGGAAGAAGTCGTCAATGCGGCCGGTGTCCCGCAGATAGCGGAACGTGGACACATTGCCGTCGCAGGCCAGCGAGGTCGTGACCGCGCTGAGCGGCCGCGGCAGCAGCCCGGTCGACGCGGCGCCGATGAAGTTCTTGTGGTAGGAGCACAGCGTCTCGGCGATGCCGGCATCCTGGGCCCGGTCAATGAAATAGTTCTCCATCAGAAAGCCGGACAGATAAGAGGCGATGCATTCCATGGACATCGCCTGCAGGCCGAAGGACATCAGCAGTTCCACCGGCGCGAAGATATTGGTCCAGGCGGTCGTCTCCGGATGCGCCAGCGTGCTGCGGACGCAGCGGGTGGCTTCCCGGTTGAGCTCCTGCAGAGCGGACGGCAGCTTCGGATCAGGATGACGGTCCAGCTTGTACTGTTCCAGGCGCAGTCCGAAAAGGATCTGCCGCAGGGCGCGGGACGGATCCTTTTCCGCTGTCTTCTCAATGTATTTTCCGTATTCTTTTACAATATTCATATCGAGGTCAGAAAGGGATGCTTTTCTAAGCATCCCCATTTTATCTGTTTTCTTACAGTGACGCAGTAATCAGATCCAGCTCTTTGTCAATGGCCTCGTTGCGCTTCACCTTCGGATCGTTGATGATCCGGCCCTGCATGATCACCATGCACGGCTGCTTCAGGTTGCCGAGATTGTCGAGCGGATTGTTCTTGACGATCATGAGATCCGCTGATTTGCCTTCCTCCACCGAACCGGTGAGGTTGTCGATCTTCATGATCTCGGCATTGCCCAGCGTGGCGTGGTAGATGCAGTCGGCTGGTGATACGCCGCACAGCTTGTTCAGGTAGATCAGCTCGCGGTACATGTTGTACTGGGTCACATACGGACAGGAGGCATCCGTGCCCAGACCTACCGGAATCCCCGCCTCCAGCGCCTGTCTGACGCCGCGGACCATCTCTTGGAACAGATAGTTGGCGTTGTAGGTGCACATCTCATTCAGCCGCGTCTTCTCCGGCGGCAACTTGGCCAGCGGCAGCGCCGGTGACAGGGTGCAGGTCAGCGCCGCATGGTGGTCCTTGAATTTCTGGATCAGCTCCGGCGTCAGTTCCGCACCGTGCTCAATCGTGTCCACGCCGCCGTCCAGCGCCACCTGGATGCCCTTGGTGGATTCCGTATGGGAAGCGACGATGTAGCCTTTCTCATGGGCGTAGTCACAGACCGCCTTGGTCTGTTCCGGCGTCATCTTGGTGACGCCCGGCTCACCCTTCTTCTTGGCGTCCATGACGCCGCCGGTCACGCAGATCTTGATCAGATCCACATGGTGGTCAATATTCGTCTGCGCCAGCCGACGGAAATCATCCGGCGTGGAGCCGACCACCGCAAAGGTGCCGTCGCCGTGTCCGGTCGGGCAGGTGATTGCCGGTCCCGAAACCAGAAGACGCGGTCCCAGCCTGCCGTTCTTGATCGCATCGCGCGTGCGCACGTCGCTGTAATAGAAGTCGCCGACGCCGCGCAATGTGGTGGTGCCGGCATTCAGCGCATTGAGCACATTGGAATAGACGACGGAATCCAGTACCTTTTTGCCCAGAGCCGTGCTGGCTGCAGCCAGGATCTGATCCTTCATGCCGCCTCCGCCCAGCGTCTTGGAAGGCCGGCCGGTTCCGAACAGATGCGCATGCATGTTGATGAGGCCCGGCAGCACATAGGCGTGGTTCAGATCCACCACATCCCAGCCGTCAAAATCATCGTCATTGGCAATGCGCGTGATGCGGCCATTCTGGACGTAGACATTGCAGTCCGTCACTTCCGCATTTTTTCTGCCGCTGATCACTCGCCCGTTCTTCAGAACATATTTCATGAGCACACCCCCGTCAGTCTTATTGCCTTCATCTTACACCAATTCACCGGGAATGGAAGGAACCGGAAGCCGGACGGTATGGTAAGATACTGCTGACAGAGGAATGAAGCTATGGAAAACGTGCTGTTTGTGATACCGATTGATGAGGAACACCGGAAGCAGTTTGAACAGCTGCCCGGATATACGTTTCATTTCATGGACAAGAAGGACGTCCGCCCGGAAGACCTGAACGGCATCAGCATTGTCTGCGGCAATCTGGATCCCGGGCTTTTGAAACAGTGCTCTTCCCTGAAATGGGTGCAGCTGGAAAGCGCCGGCATGGACCGATACACGGATCTTGACCCCCGCATCCGTCTGACCAATGCCTCCGGCGCCTACGGCGAGGCAATCGCTGAGCACATGCTGGGATGCGTGCTGATGTTCCAGAAGAATCTTTACGGATATCTGAAGCAGCAGGAGACCCGGGAATGGAACAACCTGGGTGCAGTTGGCTGCCTGTCTTCTTCAACCGTACTGTGCGTCGGCATGGGCGATATCGGCACGACCTTCGGAAGAAAGATGCATGCACTGGGTTCCACTGTCTACGGCGTACGCAGAACCGTTCACGACAAGCCGGACTTTGTACAGGCACTCTACACCCCGGATACCATGGATGAGATCCTGCCGCAGTGCGACATCGTCGCCCTCTCTTTGCCCAGAACCAGAGAGACCGATGGACTGTTTGATGAGAAGCGCATGCGGAAGATGAAAAAAGGCAGCATCCTCATCAACTGCGGAAGAGGTACTGCCATCGTCACGAACGATCTGATTAAACTCACACAGGAGAACTGGTTCCGCGGTGTCGCTCTGGATGTAACGGATCCGGAACCGCTGCCCAAGAACAACGTGTTGTGGAACATGCCCTATGTTTTCATCACTCCGCATGTCTCAGGAAGATACAATATGCGGGAAACGTATGAGAGCATGTTGAAAATAATAGCAACTCGTTTAGCTCAGCATTAAAAAATGGACACTGCGTATACAATGTCCATTAATTAATCTGCAAAGATAACTGGCATCTAGGTAATTCTACTTATTGACCTAATGTTACAATTCCAGTTGTTACATCAACAATAGCCGTGACATCATTAACTTTAACCGTAATTGTGTTGCCTGAGACTGCAGGGCAAGCCTTTGTATCATAAGTAGGCGGATTGCTTAATCCAACATTTTTTGCGGCTTCAGCTGCAATATAGCTGGAATAGCAAGATTTTGCGTTTGCCTTTGCCACAGCTTCATTGGCGTTCTTCACATAACCTGTAACCTGCGGAACAATCAGAAGTGCAAGAATGGCGAGAATGGCGATGACGACGATTAGCTCGATGAGTGTAAACCCTTTCTTCAGTGCTTTCATTTTTGTGATTCCTCCCATAGTTTATTGGTGATTCGTATAAATCATAAAACGATTTGTTACAAATTACTAGCGGTAAATGAATATAAATTCATAAAACTTTGTGAAATTTTAGTAATTATTTTTGCTTTTGTACCAAATTTCGCAACAAAGTGGGGTCATTGCAGTGTTCCAGCGCCACATCCATGGAAATCTTCTTGTCGAGAACCAGCTGGGACAGCGACATCTCGATTGTCTGCATTCCTGCCTCCGGACGGGTCTGCATGACGCTGGTGATGTGATAGGATTTGCCTTCGCGGATCATGTTGGAGATGGCGTCATTGTTGATCATGATCTCCATCGCCGCGCAGCGGCTGTGCGTGTCAATGCGCGGAAGCAGATGCTGGGCGATCGTCGCCTTCAGTGAGTTGGCCAGCTGCACCTTGACCTGCTGCTGCTGATTCGGCGGGAACACATCGATGATGCGGTCAATGGTTGTGGAAGCCGACATGGTATGCAGCGTCGAGAACACCAGGTGTCCGGTCTCGGCGGCGGTCAGCGCCAGCGAGATGGTTTCGAAATCTCTCATCTCACCGACCAGGATGACATCCGGATCTTCACGCAGCGCGCTTCTCAGCGCGTGTGCGAAGGAATATGCATCTGTGCCGATCTCACGCTGGTTGACCATTGCCATCTTGTGCGGATGGATATACTCAATCGGTTCCTCCAGCGTCAGGATGTGAACCTTCTTGGTGCGGTTGATCACATCGATCATCGCCGCCAGCGTCGTGGACTTGCCGCTGCCGGTCGGGCCGGTGACCAGCACCAGTCCCCGCTGCAGCAAGGCCAGTTTGTTCAGCACTGGCGGAAGCTCCAGCTGTTCAATGGTAGGTATCGTGTCGTTCAAGAGACGCATTGCCATCGCATAGCAGCCTTTCTGCCGGTATACATTGACGCGGTTGCGGCCGCCGGTGCCGTCCATGTACGCGAAATCCAGATCCTCGCCGTGATTGACCTTGTCATTCTGCTCGGACGTGATCATGGATTTGACCAGCGTCTCAACATCCGTCGCCGTCAGCGGCGTCTGGCTCATCATCGGCTGCAGTTCTCCCATGACCCGCATCAGCGGCGGCATGCCGACCGTCATGTGGACATCGGATGCCCGGTTGTTTCTGGCGTACTGCACATAATCTTCAATCTGCATGTTCTCTTCCCTCCCCGTCGGGATTCTTCCTTATTCCATGGAATACAGGATCCGCTGTGCTTCCTCTACGGTCGTTGTTCCGTTTTTGACCAGGCTCACGACTTCTTCCCGCATCGTGACGACATCCTCCGGATGCTTGAGCGCGCAGGCCTTGATGGCCGCGGCGTCGGCGCCCTTCTGCATGATCGTCTGCTTGATGTCGCTGTTCATCTTCCACAGTTCCACCGCGGCGATGCGGCCCTTGTAGCCGGTGTCACCGCACAGTTGGCAGCCCTTGCCGTAGGCAACGCTGGAAATCGTGTTGTCATGCAGCAGCAGGCGTTCTTCTTCCGTGATCGGACGAGTGGTCCGGCAGTGCGGGCAGATGCGCTTGACCAGACGCTGGGCCAGCACGCCGCGGATCGTGTCCGCAAGCAGGTACGGTTCAATGCCCATGTCCATCAGGCGGGCGATCGCCGAGAAGGAATCATTGGTATGCAGAGTCGAGATGACCAGATGGCCGGTGATGGAGGCGCGGACGGCGATTTCCGCCGTCTCCGCATCACGGATCTCACCGATCATGATGACGTCCGGATCCTGGCGCAGGATGGAGCGCAGACCGCCCGCAAAGGTCAGTCCCGCCTTGGTGTTGACCTGCACCTGGTTGACGCCGCTGATGCGCTTTTCCACCGGATCCTCAACGGTCACGATGTTCAGCTTCGGATTGATGATCTCCTTGAGCATCGCATACAGCGTCGTCGTCTTGCCGGAACCGGTCGGGCCGGTGGCCAGGATGATGCCGTTGGAATACTTCGACAGATCGCGGATCAGGCGGATGGACTTCGGACTGAAGCCCATGTCGTCAAAGTTGTAGCTGACGTCCTGGTTCACGCCCAAGAGACGCAGCACGATCTTCTCGCCGTAGATGGTCGGCAGCGAGGACACACGCATGTCGATCTCCGATACGCCGTGCACGAACTTGAAGCGGCCGTCCTGCGGCACCCGCTTCTCAGCGATATTCATGCCGGACATGATCTTCAGACGCGTGATCAGCAGCGGATGGACATTGGACTGCAGCACGATGTTGTCGCGCAGGTCGCCGTCAATGCGGAAGCGTACGACGACGCGGTTCTCCTGCGGTTCGATATGGATATCGGAAGCATTGGCCTGGATGGCCTCGGTGATGATGTTGTTGAGCAGCTTGACCACCGGCGCGGAATCGATGCGTTCATTCATGGCCTCGTCTTCCACGTTCACGACCGTCTCACCGGCATCCGCATTCAGCACATCCGCGGCTTCAGACGTATTGACCTTGGCCAGCACCTTGTCCCGGGCCGCTTCAATCTCCTTCTTGCCGGACAGTACGCATTCCACGTGCATGCCGGTCGCCATGCGCACATCCTCCAGCGCATAGAAATCCAGCGGATCGGAGGTGGCCACATACAGGACGTTGTCCTTGATGTACAGCGGCAGAATCTTCGTGCACTTGGCCATCGTGTCCTCCGGCACCGCATGCACCGCTTCCATCTCGACGTTGAATACCGGGTTCTCAATATAAGGAACATTCAGCTTCCGGCTCAGCACCTTCAGCATGTCCTTCTCCTTGACGTCTCCGGATTCCACCAGGATATCGCCCAGCCTCTTCCCCGGCTGCATCTTCTGCTTGGCCAGGGCTTCATTCAGCTGGTCCAGCGTGATCATCTGGTTTTCCAGCAGAAGCTGGCCGATCGGTACATTTCTCTGCATATCTATCCGCTCCTTTTCTTTCTACAGCTGCATCTTTCGTGTCATAATATCTTCATGGAACTCTTCTGGATCTATCTGTATGTATTCGTTCTGGGAACCGTAATCGGTTCCTTTCTGAACGTCTGCATCATCCGCTATCAGAACGGCGAGCCGATTGCCCGGGGCCGTTCCCACTGCATGTCCTGCCATCACCAGCTGGCCTGGTACGATCTGATTCCCGTCTTCAGCTGGCTGTTTCTGAGAGGCCGGTGCCGTTACTGCGGCAAGCCCATCTCCGCCCGCTATCCGCTGGTGGAGGCGCTGACCGGCATCCTCTATGTGCTGGTCCTGAACCGGTTCGGATTCACCTGGGATACGCTGATCTATTTCGTCCTGGTCTCCGTCTGCGTCTACGCCGGCTTTGTGGACTATGACTCCATGATCATTCCGGACCGCACGCACATCCTGTTTGTGGTCTGCGGCGTCCTGCTTCTCCTGCTGCACCCGGGTCTGATGAAGGACCGCCTGATCGGCGCTGCCGTCGTGTCGCTGCCGATGCTGGCCGTCGCCTACTTCACCAAAGGCATGGGCTACGGAGACGTCAAGCTGCTGGCTGCCGCGGGCTTTGTGCTGGGATGGAAATCCATCCTGTTCGTTCTGGCGCTGGGATCCATTCTTGCCAGCATCGTCGCCCTGAGCCAGATGAAGCGCAAGAATCTGACCGGGAAATCCGAGATGCCTCTGGGTCCCTATCTTGTCATAGCCATTGTGTTCGTTCTCCTGTACGGAGATCCGATCATTCAGTGGTATGTCACAAGCTTCTTCCATTGAGCAGGCGGATGCCTGCTTTTCTTCTGCGGGAAAGAATCACTTTACGCAGAGGGTGTTTCCGCTGGATCCGGTGACTTCAATCTCAGGATTCACGGAGGATACCGTGAGATCCAGCGTATATCCGTCCACAACTACCTCAATGCCGACGGAATGGCTGTCGCTGTTCGGAACCACTTTCATCGTGAATGAGGTCTTGGCGGAGAACACGGTATGCGGCGCGGAGGCCGGATCACTGCCGTCCTGCTGCAGATAAAGGCCGCTTTCGTCCGCCCAGTAGCAGGCATAGCCCTCCATCTTGTCTGAGGAGCTGCTGACGGTGACGGATGACTTGGCCTGATGTATGGCATCCTTCAGAATAGCCGCATACTGATTGGCGACATCTTTGGCTTCCGCCACCTTCTTCTGCGTCCCGTAGCTGGAGATCGTCGTTGTGAGAGCCGGCGCAAAGAAAAGCATGACGATGCCGAGGATCGCAATCGCGACAACCATCTCAATCAGCGTCAATCCTCTTTTTGAGTTCATTTTTTCACCTCAAAGAAAGAGTAAACGCTCTGATCGCCCTGATAGACCGGTACGCCGGTTGCCGAGAATGTCGTGTTGCCGAAGGTCAGCGTGAAACTGTCCAACGTGCTGGACGGCGTCGGTGCGGTGTCGCTTGCAGGATCAATCTGCTCGATGATGGTCTGAGCAGAGGCGCTGGTCTCGTTCCCGCTCACCGAATTGTTAGTTATCTTCAGCGAACTTCCGTAAACAGACACAAACAGGATGGAGATGATGGCGATGATGGCAAGCGACACAATGATCTCCACCAGCGTGAATCCATTTTTATGATCAAGGTTTCTCATAAGAACGGGTCCACCCCCCTCCGGCCAGCATATTGTAAAGATTCATGAAAGCAGCATTGTTTGTAGGATTCTGCCCTGTGCCATCAATCGTGAATTTTATCCCATTCCGCCAAGAAAGAGTACCGCAGATTAAGATACCTGTCAGTGTCAATTCTTTTGAACTATTCAACCATTTAACATTGCTGCTTGGTGCAACAATCCATGCATTTAAATATGGTGCTTTCTCACTGCCATAAAAGTTCAGCCCAATTGAACCGGTATTGTCATCAGCAAAAAACAATTTAACCTGCGATTCTTGTTTTGTCGAAGTCTCAGAATATAATGTGATCCCATTCGAATAATTATAGAAGACAATTATTTTCTGCAATTCATCAGCTGTAAATTCTTTGTAATACAACCTAGATGTTCCAATAGTAAATGAATACGTACTTGTTGAATGCTCATTGATTATCAAACCAGAAGAAGATTGGTATATCTTAATGGGGTTGTTGTTGCAATTCACAACAATATATCGTGAATCATTTGATAGCGCTTCAAAATCAGGCTCCTGATAATAGTTTTCTAATCCTAATGTCGACAAATTCTGAAGAGCATTTTTACTATTAATAATTTTACTGCCATTAAAATCAATTACTGTTGCTTGGTTTCCGTTATTTGTTGATGAATTATCCAGCCCATTAAATATAACTAAGGGACTGGAGATTGCCGGCGCGCTGCTCTTCATATATCCAGTTACTGTCTGCGACACACCCTGATAGGTCCCGGTGGAATCAATCTGCAAAATCGTACAATCTGTATCCGTGCAAGACACCTGTACGCTTACCGTCCCCAGTTTGTTTGCGGTCAGATCAACGGATGAAGTCAGTGTCTTCGCTGTTTTCAGCTGCGAAGCGACATCGCTTGTATTCGCCGTATCTTCTTCCATCATGGTCATGGTGCTGCGCAGACCGCTTCTGGCCGTCAGATATGCCTGTTCCGCATAGATCTCATTGACCGTAGTATTCGAATTATGGTTCGCAAGGAAAATCATGCCCACACCGAACACGATAAGCAGGGCCATGATCAGCACGACATAGACGAGGATTGCACCTTTCTTTTTCCATGTCTGCGGCTTCATATCACTTCAGACCTTCCGTACTGTAGATGTCAACGACAATGGTATAAAGCGTATAATAGTCCGTCTGCGTAACGGCATCATTTGCGGTTTGCGTCTGCGTCCCGTCTTCATTGGTTGTGATGGTTGTGGATGCTTTCTCCAGTTCGGTAGTGGTTGCCTGCTTTTCCGCACCTGTGGAAACGACACGCATGCTGCGGTACTGGTTCTTGATGCTGTCCAGGAACGCCATATAGCTTCTCAGCGTCCCGCGGCAGGTCAGCGTGACCTGGTTTTTCTCCAGATAGATCTCATCCAGGACCGTGTTGTCCTGCGTGGAACTGCTGGCATCCTCGCCGAACAGCTGATAGAGATAATCCCGCAGCGGATAGGAACCGGCCGCGGAAGGATTGCCGGTGGTTGTGCCGTCGGCGGCAGCGGTCGCCGCCGGAGCGGCTGCGGCATCCGTGCTCTGCACGGTGTCAACCTGGCTGACCGCCGGGTCGGAAACCGCCACCGATTCAATGCTCAGGCCCGATGTGCGCGCCATCTGCACGATCTCGTTGGAAATCTCCTCATTGTCCTGTGTCTTGAGAATATAGGTCAGCTGCGTATCCGCCTTCTGCTTGGCATCCGCCAGATCATCATCCAGCGTCCCGTCCAGCGCCAGCGTCTCATCCATGGCGGTGTGCTGTTCCTTGAGCGCGGACAGCTCCGCTTTGCTGGCGGTGATCGTCGTCTGCATCGGCAGCCAGAACAGGAAAGCGTACGCGCTGCCGATCAGCAGTGCGATCAGAACGATGATCAGGAATTTTTCGCGTTTCGTCAGTGGTCTCATGGCTGTCTCATTTCTCCTGCACGCCGGTGTCCGGAATCGCGAAATCACCGAGAATCGTATCTCCCTGCGTGGAAAGCGCCGGGCTGTTGCGGTAAAGCTCCGCGCTCACAGTGAACACATACGCCAGTTTGCCGTTGCCGTTCTCCGCATCGGCGGCGTCATTCTTCGTGAAACCGTTGTAAACGATCTTCTGATAGCGGCCGGTGCCCTGCAGATAGTTCACATAGGCATACGGGCTGTCGATGTTGTTGGTCGAGCACTCCGCCGTCATCTTTGAGGAATCAAAGGAAATGCCGTCCACCTGCACGCCCTTGAAGCCGTAGAACGGCTGCACAAGGCCGCTGGCCGCGGTCGGCAGATAGGTGTCATTGATATACTGGGCGGCTTCCAGCTGCCCGGAGATCTCATTGTAAAGGTTGATCTGGCTCTGCTGCTCCTGGATCTTCTGCACCTTGGCGACCCGCTCCGGATCGCTGAGGTAGGCTTCTTCATCCGCCACCTGCTTCTGCACCGCCGCATTCTGCGAAACCAGCCAGAACGCCGCCAGGGCCAGCGGAATCATACAGGCCGCGCCGATCCACAGCGTCTTCTTGGTATCGGCGGAAACGGCATGGGCTTCCTTCTTCAGGTTCTTCTGGGTCTCCAGGAAATTGACGTCGCGGTAATTGCCGGCGACGGAGCCGAGAATGTACACATAGGCCAGATAGCTGAAATCCGCCGGCGCCGTGATGTCGGTCAGCGGCGGCAGCGCCTCATAATCCGTGACATCATCATCCACCGTGCAGTTCTGGATCAGATATTCCATGCCGTTGAGATCGCCGAACAGATAGGCCATGACCGCCCGGGCGTCGGTGCGCCGGGTGCTCTGGAACTGCTGCATCAGCGAGACCTGTTCGCGGATGGTCTGGATCAGCTGGTTTGTGTCATCCGTCGCCACCCGGGCGTTGCGGGTCATGATGAAACTGCCCTGGTCAAACAGGAAGGTCCGGCAGATGCCGGTGGAGACTTCCGCGACGATATACGGAGCGGTCTCATCGGCCAGCTCCGAGCAGCGGATGTATTCGATCAGCGCATGGTTGCCGACGTCAATGCCGCGCGGCTTCTTGCAGCCGATCGCCGTAAACAGCGACTGGTAGTCATTCAGACGGTCGGCGGGCAGCGCGCAGCCCAGGATCCTGGTCAGGCCTTCCGCATCCGGCTTCTCATGCAGCCCGATCCAGGTGCTGACCTGGCTCTGGCGGCTGTTCTGGACGGACAGCATCTCGTTCTCAACGACCTTGGCCGTCTGTTTGCGGTCCAGCTTCGGCACCCGCAGTTCCTTGTAGAGAACCGCGTTGTTGTTGACGATCAGCTGGGTCTTGTCCGTCTTTCCGCCCATGTCCTTGATCTCATGGCTGACATTCTCCATTGCATCCGCATCAAACACGGTGAAAATCGTCCGCGCGGCATCCACGACGATGGAGCTGTCGTGGCGCAGCTGCGCATTGACGATCTTGACCTGGTTGTTGCAGAGCTCGATGTAGTAGGACATGGTTTTCCTCTTATGCGACGTACTGATACATTCCGTACAGCGGCAGCATGACGGCGACGGCGATGAAGCCGACGATCAGCGCCATGATGACGATCAGAACCGGTTCCAGCACGCCGACCAGACGGGAGGTCGCAGTATCGGACTCCTCATCAAAATAGTCAGCGGCCTTGCTCAGGATGGAGTCGATGGAACCTGACTCCTCGCCGATGAAGATCATGGAGATCAGCATCGGATCGAAGACATGCAGGTCATCCATGGAAGTCGAGATGTACTCGCCCCGGGAAACCTTGGAGATGACGTCGTCGAACTTCTTCTCGATGACGGTATTGCCGATGACGCTGGCGATCATCCGCAGCATGTCGATGATGTCGATGCCGGAGGCGTACAGGCTGGAGAACGCCCGGGCGCAGCGCGCGGAATAGATCGTGCGGTTCAGCTTGCCGAAGTACGGCAGGCTCAGCTTCATGCTGTCCAGCCAGTAGCGGACGGCGGGAATGCGGTTCAGGATGGGGATGCCGATGACGCACAGGCCGACGATGAACAGGATCAGGATCCAGTTGTTCGTGAGGCCTTTGGAGATATTGACCAGAATCTGCGTCGGCACCGGCAGCTCATGCCCCTCATAGAGGGTGAAGAACGTCGGCAGCACCTTGGTCACCAGGAACAGGACGACGATGATGCAGACGATGGACAGGATGATCGGATACACGAGGGCGCCCCGGACCTTGTTCTTCAGCCGGTTCTCCTTCTCAAAGTGCTCCGCCATCTTGGCCAGATTGGTCTCCAGGATGCCGCTGGATTCCCCGGCGGCGACCATGTTGATCAGCATCTGCGGGAAAACGTTCTGGGCGTTCATGGACTGCGACAGGCTGTTGCCCTTCTGCAGCATCTCATAGATGCTGGAATAGACCGCCTTGGTTTTCTTGTTGTAGGTCTTCTGGGTCAGGATGTCGATGGCCTTGATGATGGTGACGCCGGACTGGATCATGACGCTCATCTGCCGGCAGAAGATGATCAGATCCTTGACCGCCAGGGTCTTGATGACCTTGACCGGGGGCGGAACGACTTCCTTGTCCAGCAGAAAATAACCGAGCTCCTTGGTCTTCAGCAGCAGCGTCTGCTCGTCATCCGCTTCGATGTTCCGTACCACCCTTTTGCGGTCTGCACCGATCAGAGTGCAGCGGTATTCTGACATCTGTATGAATCCTCCCACGTGAATTGTCTGATCCGTTCGTCACAAAACAAACTATTTATGGAATCAGTAACTGTATAAATAGTCATAATAATTTTATCACAGTTAAGATTGGGAAAAACTGCAATTGTTTCTTTTTCCCGGCGGCCGTCCGGCGTCTGCCGCCGGACAGGTTGCGGTCCGCCGCACATTCCCTCTATAATTAAGGAGAAGAAAGGAATCCGACCATCATGAAAAAAATTTTAGCAGCACTTGCAGTTTCCGCCCTGGCCGCCAGTCTTTCCGCCTGCTCCGCCGCCGCCAAACCCGGCACCTGCACCGTATCGCTCGAGGGCAACGGCACCACCGGCTATGAATGGACCTATGCCATGAGCGAGGACGGCATCGTCAAAGAAACCGCCAGCGATTCCAAGTATCAGGGCAAGGAAGGCATGGTCGGCGCTCCCAGCACCTACACCTGGACCTTCGAAGCCCTGAAGGAGGGCACCGTCACCCTGACCTATTCCTATGCCCGCAGCTGGGAAAGCGTTCCCGCGGCGGAAACCGTCACCTATGTCCTGACCGTCGGCAAGAATCTGCAGATCAGCATGAGCGGCGGCGAGACCGCCGAGCCGGAAGCCAGCGCGCCGGCGGATGCCGGCAACTCCGAAGATGAAACCAAGCCCGGTGATCTGATCGCCATCGTGGACAACACCATCCAGCTGGCCGGCAACCCGACCACCGGCTATCAGTGGACGGCGTCCTATATGGCCGACGGCGGCAAGGACATCGTCAAGATTGCGGATCCGGACTATCAGGAGGCGGACACCTCCGCCCTGGGCGCCGGCGGCACCTATGTGTATACGATCACCGGTCTCAAGGCAGGCAGCACCGATCTGGAGTTCGCCTATTCCCAGAACAGCGCCGACACCATCGTCTCCGATCTCAAGTTCCATGTGGAAGTCGCATCGGATCTGAGCGTCACCATCACCGAGGTGCGCTGAATCCGCGCATTCATCCCCAGGCAGTTTCTTCCCGGAACTGCCTTTTTTCATGGAAAAATGCCAAAAAACGACGTGCATGCATGCATATTTTCGCTTTCCGGGTTGACCTTTGCGCATCCGGGTGGCATACTGGGTTCAACAAGTGATTAAAGAACCGTCTATCCGAATATAGAAAGGCTTTAACGTTCACGCTGCTGAGAGGTAAGTGCATGGAGAAAAGTCCTTCTATTTTTTTGCGCAGAACCGTCCGCGTCCGCGACTGTGAGAACATCATCCGCTGGACAGAGAACAAAAACGTAACTCAGTATTTGAATGAGAGCCGCACGCTCGCCCGTGAGATCAGCAGCCTGCTGAGCCGTTCTCCGGAGGATCTTCTGACCTTCCACTTCAACCAGCACGGCTGTTTCTATCTGGTCTCCGGCAGTGACGGCGATTCCATCGGCTACGCGAAGCTGCAGCCGCTGTCCGCCCGCCGCTATGAGGTCGTCTATGTCATCGGTGAAGAGGAGCTGTGGGGCCGGGGCTTCGGGGAAAAGGCCCTGGACCAGGTGCTGAGCGCCGCCTTCCTGGAAAACCGGGCGCAGGCGGTCATCGCCCGGATCTGCCGCGGCAACACCCGCTCGCTGCGCACCGCCGCCCGCTGCGGCATGCGCCTCGTCCGCCAGGATGATGCCATGTGCGTCTTCGAGATCACCGAAGCCGATTACTGGAAGCGTTCCAGCTGAACCTCCGCGGAACACAGGAAACCCCCGTCACTCATCGTGTACGGGGGTTTCGTTTCGGCAGCGGACGTTTCCGCTAGACGCGGATCTTGCCGACCAGTTTCTGTACCGGCCCCGGCTGTTCCGGGGCGATTGCCACCTTGTGGGCGTCCTGGGGAAAGCAGACCAGGAAGTCACCGGGATGCAGGATGCAGGCGGTGCCGCCTGTCCCTTCGTAGAATCCGATGTCCTTCTCCGCGGAGAATTCCGTCAGGGCATGCACTTCACAAAGCGGGCTGACGATGATCTTCTCAGTGCCGGCAACGATGAAATGCACGTCAATCCAGCGCCGGTGCGCCTCATAGCGGCACTGTTCCAGCGGCTTGGTCGTAAACGGCACCGGCTGGACATACGCCCTGTCCTCAAGCAGGTCGATGCGGGCGGGCGGCAGCGGCTGATTTTGTACGGAAGCCATGTACGCCAGGACTTCCTTCAGACCGTCAATGCCTTCATAACAGCGCCGATTGGCAATCGAATCAAGGATCATAACAGGGTCTTGACGGCTTCTTCAATCATCGCCGCGCTGCGCACGGCAGCTTCAACGCCCTTTTCAGTCAGCTGCGGCATCGGCAGACGGACATCGCCGACATCCGGACCGCCGCGGCGGCGCAGGACTTCCTTCATGACCGCATAGAGGTTGCAGTCCGCCGAGCACATTTCATAGATGATGCGGCAGGCTTCGTTCTGGATCCGGCGGCCCTTCTCAAGGTCGCCCTTTTCAAAGCAGTCATAGATGGCCAGATAGAGCTCCGGCATGGCGGCATAGGTGCCGCCGATTCCGGCCTGTGCTCCGGCGGCCAGTCCGGACAGCAGCTGCTCATCCGGTCCGTTGAAGACGAAGACATCCTCATCCCGCCACATCTGGATGTCCTGCACGGGCATCGAGGAGTTCTTGACGCCCAGCAGGCGCGGGTTCTTCTTCATCTCCCTCAGCAGCGGCACATTCAGGGCCGTGCCGGCCAGCTGGGGAATGTTGTAGATGACAAACGGCGTATCCGGTGCGGCGCCGGAAATGTCATTCCAGTATTTCGCGACGGCGGCGTCCGGCAGGTGGAAATAGATCGGCGGGATGGAAGCGATGGCATCGGCGTGATGCGCCTGGGCATGGGCCGCAAGGATGCGGCTGTCCGCCGTGTTGTTGCAGGCGACATGGGCGATGATGGTCAGCTGTCCGCCCACTTCTTCCGTAACCGCCTCCAGCACCTGTTCGCGCTCGGCCACGCTCTGGTAGATGCACTCGCCGGAGGAGCCGCCGACATACAGGCCTTTGACGCCCTTCTTCAGCAGATAGGAAGCCAGCGCGCGGGTGCGGCTGGCGGAGACGGTGCCGTCTTCCTCATAACAGGCGTAGAACGCCGGGATGATGCCTTTGAATTTCGAAGTATCCATGGTCTTCCCCTTTCTCGGAAAACTGCAGATCAGCCTTTGACCGCTCCCATTGTGATCCCCTGCGTGAAGTATTTCTGGAAGATCAGGAAGATGATGATGATCGGTACGGCGCCCAAAGCGGCGCCGGCCATGATCAGGCCGTAATCCGTGGACATTTCAGCCTGCAGGCTGGCGATGCCCAGTGAAATCGTTTTGACTTCCGTCTTGTGCAGCATGACCAGCTGCAGCGGGTACTCGTTCCAGGCGCTGATGAAGGTGAAGATGGCCAGAGCGCCGATGCCGGGCTTGATGATCGGCACGACGATCTCCCAGAACGTCCGCAGTTCGCCGGCGCCGTCAATGCGCGCCGCTTCCAGCAGCGAGGTCGGAATCGTCTCCGAGAACTGCTTCATCAGGAAGACGCCGAACGGCCAGCCGGCGATCGGCAGGATCACCGACCACAGAGACTCCGACATGCCCAGATTCTTCGCCAGCGTGACCAGCGGGATCAGGATGACCTGCTTGGGCAGCGCCATGGCGCAGACGAACAGCGTGAAGATGAAGCCCTTGCCCCAGAACGTCTTCTTCGCCAGCGCATAGCCGGCCAGCGACGCCGTGAAGCAGGTGATCAGCATCGCCATCAGCGAGATCAGCACGCTGTTGATCAGCCAGCGGATCGCCGCCGGCATCTTGACTGCCGATCCGAACAGCACCATGGTCACCTGGTTCTTCATCAGGGACTGGTAGTTGGCCATGGTCGGCGAGAGCGGCAGCCACTGCACGCTCTGGCCGGACTTGATCAGGATGTCCGCCTTGTCCTTGACGGATCCGGTGACGATCCAGTACAGCGGGAAGATGAACAGCAGCGCCAGGATGATCAGCAGAATCAGGCAGAGCGTTTCATAACCGGTTTTCTTCTTTTTCATCGCGCTCACCTCACTCCGTGGTCCCGCCGTTCATCACCTTGAACTGCAGTGCGCTGAACAGGGCGATGACGATGGCGAGCACGACGCCCATGGCGTCGGCGTATCCGTACTGGTAATTCTTGAAGGCGGTCTCATACAGCAGGTACATGACCGTGCTGGTGTGATAGTTCGGACCGCCGGAGGTCAGCAGCTGGATCAGGGCGAAGCACTGGAAGGAGTTGATCGTCGTGATGACGACGACATACAGCGTCGTCGGCATGATCGAAGGCCATTTGATGTTCCAGAAGACCTGGTTGTCCGTGGCGCCGTCCACTTTGGCCGCTTCAATCAGCGACTGGTCGACGTTGCCCAGGGCCGCCACGTACAGCACGATCGGCTGGCCGATGGAGGTCGTGAACAGGATGATCAGGATGCACCAGATCGCCGTGTTCGGATTGCCCAGCCAGTCCAGCCCCTTGGCCATCAGGCCGGTGGCGCTGCCCAGATAGTTGAACAGACCGTTGTATTTGTCGAACATCCACTTCCATACCACGACGACGGCCACCGATCCGGTGACCACCGGCAGGTAGAACACGCAGCGGAAGAACGAACGCCATCCCGCTTTCATCTTGTAGATGGCAGAGCCGACCCACAGCGAGAAGGCGGTGACGGCGGGCACGCTGACCAGAACGATGAAGACGGTATTCCAGGCCGACCGCAGGAACTTCGGATCCTGGAACATCCTCACGTAATTGTCAAGACCCACGAACTGGCTGCCACCCAGGTGGGAATTCGTGAAGCTCGTGATGAACCCCATGACCATGGGGGCGATCACAAACCCGGCGAAGATCACCAGGGACGGAAGCAGAAACAGATAGGAGACCATCGTCTCTCTTCTGCGTTTGACTTTGCTTACCGAAGACGCCATTGCGCTCACGGTTCGGCTCCTTTCTCCGGGCAAACGGCCTCCCCCTCCGCCGGAGGAAGAGGCCGCTGCACCGATTGTTCAGATGGAATTGTTACTGCGCTTTGTTGGAGTTCGTGTTGTAGACTGCAACTTCCGTAGCGACATCGCCGCCCTGGAAGACTCTCTGCAGAAGGTTCCACCATTCGGTTCTCATGACCGAGAAGTTCGCCTTGGTGTTGTAGTAAGGTCCATAGTACTTGGTCCAGGAAGCCAGCAGGGTCATCTCATCATTGCCTTCATAGAGGTTGCCGAAGGAGGAGCGGACCGGGAACGCGCCGGTCTGAACAACGGACTTCGGTCCCCATTCAGAATCGTCGCAGGCGAACTGGATGAACATCTTGGCGGCATCCGCCTTCGCGCTGTCCTTGTTGTCGAAGATCGCGAAGCCGTTGACCAGGTATTCGAGCGCCGGTGTGCCGTCGTCAGACGGGAACGGTACGGAGATTGCGGTGTAAGCGTCAGAAGCGTAGTTCTTGGCGTTGGAGGTTCCCCAGCAGAAGGTCATCGCTGTGGTCTCGGCCTGGAACTGCTGCAGTTCATCGGATGCGACATAGGACATGCCGGCATCAAGATCCTTCTTGTTGACGAGATCCTGGAGCAGGGTCAGCGCCTTGATGCCGTTGGCGTCGATGTTCCACTTGCCGTCCGTGCCGACGATGGAAGAGGAGTACAGGTTGTTGACAAGAGCACGGGTGCCCTGGTCGCCGCCCTGGCCGCCGCAGTAGACGATGCCCGGAACCTGAGCGACTCCGGCTGCCTGCAGAGCGTCCAGCATCTTGACGAAGTTGTCGGTCGTCCAGGTGCGGTCGCCGTCCATGTTGACATACTGGAGAGCGTCAGCCTTTTCAAGCATTTCCTTGTTCAGGCCCATGTAGAACGGTGCGGAAGACAGCGGATACATATAGGCGGTGCCGTTGCCCTTGCAGGCATCGATCAGCGCGTCGTTGTTGACGTCCTTGGTGAAATCGCTGGTGAACAGATCATCCAGAGCGACCAGCTTGCCGGCGTTGCCGTATTCAACGATACGGCCCGGAGCGTCGAGCAGGATGTCCGGAGCGGTTCCGCCTTCGATGGCGGAGGTCAGTGCTTCCGGTCCGCTCTTGAAGTCGATGGTGGTCAGGTTGATCGTGATGTTCGGATGCTTGGCTTCAAATGCGGCGATCAGTTCTTTCTCGTAAGTGCCCTCGGTGCCGAAGGTAGGGAATGCCCACCATTCCAGCGTGACCGGTGCTTCGGTCGTTGCGGATGCTTCTGCGGAAGCTGCTGCTGCAGTTGCTGTCGCCGCCGTGGAGCTGGCACATCCGGCCAGCATAGCGAGAGACAGGATGGCGCTGAGCGCCGGTTTCATGTAACTCTTCATTTTTTCTTTCCCTCCTGTGATTGGGTTTCGGTATGACGCCGGACGGGCGGAACGGATGGATGATGCCGGCAGTTTGTAAGCGTTTACTTCCCAACCAGAATATACGGGACAATTTCTCCGCTGTCAATGACTTTTTGAAGAAAATTTTTATTTTTATTCTTTTCGGAAAATTATTTTCACTCGTTTTCAAATGAAAATGCCGCTGGGAATGCGGCATTTCATCAGATATGCTTTGCCGAGAGCGCCGCGGCGATATCTTCACGGCGTTTCTCGCAGGCTTTCACATCCCGCCGGCACATTTCCGACAGCAGGACGTCAAGCAGATAGATCTGGGCGACCCGCGCCTCGGCGCTGCCCAGCTGCAGCGGATTCTCATTGGAACCGCACTGCAGGATCACATCCGCCAGCGCCGCTCCCGGGGAATTCGGGAACCGCGTGATCAGGATAGATGTCGCCTTGCGCTTCTGCACGATCGGCAGGATGTCCAGCAGATCGCGGGTGGCGCCGGAATAGGAGAAATACAGCACCACGTCGTCTCTGTTGAGCTGCGCGGCGTTGATGGCCTGGATATGGTTGTCGCGGATGGCGAAGAAGTTGCCGAACGTCGTCGTGAACATGTGCGCCGCCTCTTCCGCCATGATCATGGAGCCGCCCTGCCCCATGCAGAGCACCTTGTTCGCCTTCAGCAGGATATCCGCCACCCTGCGGATGGTTTTGGGATCCACGAGCTCCTGGGTCTGGGCGACCGCCTCGGCGATGCTGGTGCTGATCTTGCGGCACATGACCGGAATGCTGTCGGTCTGCGTCACCTCTCCGGACAGCGGCCCGTCCGCGCTGCGGATGTTCATGGCCGTGCTGGCGACCGCCAGCTTGAAGGCGCTGAAGCCGTTGCAGCCCAGCCGCCGGCAGAACCGGGACACCGTCGCATCGGCGACGCCGCAGGCGCTGGCCAGCTCGGAGATGGACTGATACGGCACTTTGCTGGTTTCCGCAGACACATAGTCCGCCACTTTCTTCTCGGCGGAGGTCAGCTGGTAATAGACCTTGCTCACTTCCGTCAGAATGCTTGGTGTCTTCTCTGTTTTTGTCATGATGTTCCCTCTTCCGGCAAATGTTGTTGAACCTACTATAGCACACAGGTGCGGCGCCGGGGCGGCGGCGTGACAATTTTTTCCAGACATGATAAGATTTTGAAAATCCCATTCATTGATTCCTTCGGATAAAAAACTATGGGCAGAATACTGGACCCCGAAAACCGTTTCTTCCAAGCCGTCTCCTGGCTGAGCGATCTGCTCGGCCTGAGCCTGCTGTGGATTTTCCTGTCGCTGCCGCTGTTCACCTGCGGCGCCGCATCCGCCGCGCTGTATGACAGCGTCACGAACTGCGTCCTGCCCCGCCGAAGCGGCGCCTTCACGCGCTTCTTCCGGGTCTTCCGGAAATCGTTCAAAGCCGCTGCAGTCCCGTCCCTGATCTGGGCCGCGCTGGCCTTTGCGGTCTGGGCGGGCGGCCGCGTGCTGGTCTTCATGTCCGCGGCCGGAGAAGCGGCTGCCACTGTGGAGCTGGTCATCTTCTGCATTCTGCTGATCATTCCCGCCGGCGTGCTGCTCTGGCAGTTTCCGCTGTTCTCCCGCGGCGTCACCGCCCTGAAGGAGCTGACCGGGGAATCCTTCCGGCTGGCCATGCTCTATCTGCCGCGGACCCTGATCGTGATCGCCTGCGCCGGACTGGCCGTCTGGGCCGTCTGGTACTGGTGGATTCCCGCTCTGATTGCGCCGGTACTGTTCACATCCGTGCAGTCCTGGCTGCTGGAGCCGGTCTTCCGCAAAGAACTGCCGGATTCTCCGGCATTCCGCAAACATTGAATTCCGCGGCGTTTCTTCCCAAAACCCGCATGATCTGCGCAGGAGGTAGAAAACATGTCTGTTCAACGCATTGCCGCCCTCGATATCGGCGGCACCCGCATCAAGGCCTGTCTGTTTGAAAATGAGACGCTGCTGCAAAGCGCGGAAGCCGATACGCCGGCCAAGGAAGGCGCTCAGACGCTTCTGAAAACAGCCGGCGATCTGCTCGAACCGTTTCTGCCGTTTGAAGCGGTCGGCGTCAGCACCGCCGGCCAGGTGGATCCCGATGCCGGCACGATCCGCTACGCCAATGAGAATCTGCCCGGCTACACCGGCACCGATGTGCGCGGCTATTTCCAGCGGCGCTTTTCCGTCCCCTGCGCCGTGATGAATGACGCCTATGCGGCGGCTCTGGGCGAAGGCGCCTACGGCGCCGCCAGGGGCCATGAGGATTATCTCTGCATCACTTACGGCACCGGCATCGGCGGCGGCATGTTCCTGAACGGCAGCGCCTATTACGGAAAGGGCGGATCCGCGAATCCGATGATCGGCGGCCTGATCCTGCATCCCGAGCAGCACACCGCTTCCGATCCCTTCTCCGGCACCTATGAGCGCTGCGCTTCCACGACCGCGCTGGTCGCGCTGGCGCAGAAAGCGGACCCGGACATGACCAACGGCCGCAAGATCTTCGCCGCCATCGAGCGGCCGGAGATCCGCGCCGCCCTGGAGCAGTGGCTGGATGAAGTCGCCGCCGGCCTGCTGAGCCTGCTGCATGTGACGAATGTTCCCTGCCTGATCCTGGGCGGCGGCATCCTCGAACAGCCGCTGGTGCTGGCCGGCATTCAGCAGCGCGTGCGCATCCTGGCCATCCCAGGATTTGAGAATGTCGTCATCCGCAGCGCCGAACTGGGCAACAGGGCAGGCCTGTACGGCGCCCTGGCCAATGCCCGGAAACAGCTGGCCTGAATACTGTCTCACAGAAACAAACCACCGGATCGTGTAAAATCCGGTGGTTTTCATTTTGCCCTGGCGGTTCTCAGAATTCCAGATTGCGTCCGGTCTTGGGATCAAATACGTGGATGCAGCCGCCCGCGAAGGTGAACGCGATATCGCGGCCGCTCGCAAATGCGCTGCGCTGTTCGCCGGTCAGATCAATGGTCGGAACGATGATGACGGTATCCCGGCCGCATGCCTTCATGTGCA
>Ga0183095_10947_pt1 | contig 42400 bp, 32 predicted proteins | sample BioMet4_FD_130346 | JGI IMG/M metagenome (GOLD analysis project Ga0183095, IMG submission 130346) | Microbial communities from bioreactor (seeded with sewage sludge) at LBNL, California, USA - Biofuel metagenome 4 (v2) (version 3) | ecosystem: Engineered > Bioreactor > Anaerobic > Unclassified ...
CTATATCTGGTACCATTATAACACATTGTGTAACATTGTGCACTATATATTTGAAAAATTTGACAAAAAAATACAGGCATCATACGGCCTGCAGAGTTTTTAGCCTTATTCAACTGTCAAAGTTCCGAGTACTGACGGAAAGTTTTTTTAAAACAGAAGACGTGTCTTCAGAAGAAGACTGAAAGAAAAGGCGAAGATCCCGCGGGCATACGCGATCTTCGCCTTTTCTTCCTGCATATGTTATAATGAGCCGTGTGACGCTTTCGTGCCCGCACGAAAAGCGGCATAGGGCGAATGCCTTCATACTGTTGCATTATGTCCACTACATTTTAATACAGGAGAGAATACAGACATGGATTACATCAGACCTTTGATCGAGAAATATCCCACACTCACACCGATCCGTCTTCAGCTGGATGCAGCCTACCGGATGCTGGAAAAGTGCTTTGAATCAGGCGGCAAGCTCTTAATCGGCGGAAACGGCGGCAGCGCCGCGGACTCCGAGCATATTGTCGGAGAACTGATGAAGAGTTTCGTTAAGAAACGGGAAATCCCGCCGACATTTTCTTCCAAACTTAAGACAGCGGATTCCGTACGGGGCACGAAGCTTGCAGTTTCTCTGCAGGGAGCGCTTCCGGCCATCGCGATTACGGGTCATACGGGGCTTACGACAGCATTTGCCAATGATGTGGATCCCCTCATGGTATATGCCCAGCAGGTCTACGGCTACGGCAATGCAGGCGATGTTCTGCTTGCCATTTCCACCTCCGGTAATGCGGAGAACCTGATGTATGCAGCCGTGACCGCAAAGGCCAAGGGAATGAGAATCATAGCGCTCACCGGCAAGGACGGCGGGAAGCTTGCAAGAATATCGGATGTGGCAGTCATTGTTCCGGAGCATGAAACCTATGAAATTCAGGAACTTCATCTGCCGATCTATCATGCACTCTGCCTTCAGCTGGAGGATCATTTCTTTTCATGAAGCATACGTTCGCGGTTCCCGCATACGGCGATTCGCCTTACCTTGAGGCATGTCTGAAATCCCTGAAAAAGCAGACGGTTCCCTCTGACATCATACTCTGTACTTCCATGCCGAGCCCGTTTTTAAAGGAAATGTCGGACCGGTACGGAGTCCCTCTTTATATCAGGGAGGGGGAGAAGGGGATAGGAAGAGACTGGAACTTTGCCTTTGACAGGGCAGAGACGGATCTGGTGACGATAGCGCACCAGGACGATCTCTATGAACATGACTATACGAAAACGCTGTTTGAAGCAAAAGAAAAATATCCGGACATGAGTCTTTTTACGACTGCCTCGGTGACACTGAAAAAGAAGAAGCTGACTGAATGGGGAACCGAGGAAACGGTGAAGAAGCTTCTGAGGATGCCGCTCCGGTGTCCGGAACTCTGCGGATTCAGCACGGTGAAAAAATCGGTGTTCCTTCTGGGCAATCCCGTGATCTGTCCGTCCTGCACCTATGACAGGACATTCTTAAACGGCATGCATTTCTCGGAAACTTATCAGTTTATCCTCGACTGGGATTTCCTTTACCGTCTTGCGGGAATGCCGGGACGGTTTGTCTGTTCGGAAAAACCGCTGATCATTTACCGGATCCATGAAGGAGCCGCCACGTTTTCCTGCATCGAAGGGAACATACGTGAAAGGGAAGAAGCGGAAATGTTCGGCCGTCTGTGGCCGAAGCCGGCAGCAGAATCTATCCGGAGGCTGTACAGGAGATCCTATGAGGCATACAGGGAATAAAAACAGACCCGTGCTGCTGATGACTGCTTTTCTTCTATCAGCAGGGACAGCGGCTTTTTCCGTGTACGGACTTTCCGGAAGCGGACTGTTTGAAGGACGCATAACAGCTCCCGAGACCGTTTCCATGATCGCGGAACTGCTGCTTTTATTTTTGTGCCTTGCGGGTTTCGGGATTCTGATCAGAAGAAAAGCGGCCAGGAACATCTGCTGTCTCTTTGCGGTCTCGGTGTATCTCTGGGCGCACCGGATTTTCATGCCGGTCATTATAAGCGGACTCTATACCGGTTTTCTTATTCTCACGGGAGAAGTCCTTCTGATTCCGCAGAGAAAAAAAGAAGGCGGAAAAGCGTCCTGGGGATACCGGAGAGTCGCGCATGATTTTATGACCGGATGCGCGTCCTTTATGATCTTTATCTGCCTGCTGTCTCTGCTCGGACTGGGTTCGGTGCGTCTGGTACGCATGGTAACGGTCTGCCTTGCTGTCGGAATGCTCTTTCTGTTTCTGCTTCTGGACCGTTCCCGTCTGATGCCGCTTCTTTTTGTTCCGCTTCCGCCGGACGGCAAAAAAGAAAAGGAGGAAGAGACAAAAACCGGAAAGGTGATCCTTTTTTCCGGAGTCGCGGTCCTTGTTCTCCTGCAGGCCGGAAGGATGAACATCGCGGCGGACTATGATTCGCTGCATTACGGACTCCGCACGCCCTATATTTTCAATAACGGAAGAGGAATTTTCGAGAACCTCGGCCTGGTGAACGATGTCTATTATTATCCGAAGGGCCTGGAAATCCTTACCATGCCGCTTTCCGGAACCTTCACTTATGGATTTGTTCTGGCGTTTTCCTTCTGGACGATGATTTTTTCCCTGGCGGCAATTTACCGGATTGCCTGCAATGCGGCCGGAAAGAGCGCCGGATATACGGCGGTTTTCCTTTCCGCGTGCATGCCGGGAATCATGAACATGTCGGTTTCCGCAAAACCGGATATCGGCGCTTTTCTGTTTCAGCTGATTTTTATCAACGAGATCGTAAGCTTTATAAAGGATGAGCAGAGAAACCGGAGTTTCCTTTTCTGGGGAGCTGCAGCGGTCATTCTTTCCTTTACGATGAAGCCGACCGCGCTGGTCTTTTCGCCGGTGCTGGTTCTTGCCGCCGTGATTTTCTTGAAAGTCAGGAGAATAAAGAGCACGGAAAAAATTCCGGGGAAAGCACGGATTCTGATTCTGCCGGGTCTGGCTTTTCTCGGTGTCACCGCACGCACGATCCTTTTGACGGGCTATCCTTTTTCTTCGGTATTCACGTCGGTCTGGGAAGCACTCGGCATGAAGGGTAAATTTCCCGTGGCATCCCATGCCATCCCGAATGCCGCAGCCGGCTTTTCAATATCCGCGGGACTGACCAGATGGCTCAGGAGAATTCTTGCTTTTTTCCTGGTCCCTTCCGGAGACGAAAACCGCCACATTCTGATTGCCTGGGGAACAGTCCTTTTTCCGCTGCTCCTTATCTTTATTCTTGCTGAACGGACGGCAGGAAGAAAATCCCGGAGGGACCATCCGGAAGCGGCTGCGGGAGCGGATTTTCTAAGTTTTCTTTTGATGCTTCTGCTTTTGATCGATCTGATTACAGTCGCCATGCTCTGGCAGGTGGACGGAAACTACTACATGCTTACCTATGCCGTTGCTGCCGTCACGGCAGCCGTATGTTTTTCGGGAGAGGAAAACGGCGAACGGAATCTCAGAATTGCCGTCATGCCGGCCGTGCTTTTTGCGGCAGCGGTAACGTGTGTGACGAACTGGGCGGGAGCGAAGGGACTTACGGGAACATCGTTCATGCACTACGGATTCTATGACCACCGTTCGGACGTCCGGGAGGAAATGACGGAGAAAGGCTGCAGTGAAATTTACCAGTTTCTGTACGGAAGGCCGCGCGCCAGACTGCTCGCTTTCTCGGAAGAGCCGGAATGCTACGACTTTCCCTGCTGCGCCGGAAGCTACACGGACATAGAAGGCAGCGGCGGCAATGTAAGACTGGTAAAGACGCTGGATATCTTCGAACAGTACCTTGACCATGCGGAAATCGGATATATTTATACGGATGAAAACTTTCTTGCAAAGCATGAAAGAGCTGCCGAACTGATCCGTTACATGAAGGAAGACGGCAGCATTCTGGAAATCATTGGCCGGGAGGGAAACACACTCTATGAATATAAAAACGGGAACCGGTGACCGGAAAAAGAATATCACGCTTGATCTCCTTCTGACGGCCCTTCTGTTTTCCTGGGCATTTTTTGTCAACCGGAAGCTGAAGCTGACCGGCCTCTATATGGATGATCTTTATATGTGGTCCTGCTTCCGCGAGGAGTCGTTCACGCAGTTTGTTTTTCCTGCGGGAAATTCGCGCGTGCGGCCCGTATACTGGTTTTTAACCTGGCTTGAACTCTGCTTCATACGGAACCATATTTCCTGGCTGGTCCCGATCAACATCATATTGAATGCGCTTGTTTCCACCGGACTTTATTTCTTTGCGAAGAAACTGTCCGGTTCCAGAACTGCGGCATTTCTGTCCGGCGTTCTTTACCTCACTTCCCGCTTTTCCTATTATCAGATCGGGCAGCAGTACGGCCTGATGGAGACCATGGGACTGTTCTTTGCAGTGGTCATGTGCGCCTGCCTCTACCGGTATCTGCATTCCGTAAAGGACGCACGCAGCTTTTATGCGGCGCTCATTTTCTATTTTCTGAACTGCTTTACGCATGAACGGTACATGGTCCTGCTTCCCATGCTTTTTTACGCACTGATTGTAAAGAAAGACCGCAGGCCGTTGAAATACGGAATCACCGCGGCGTCGTTCGCTGTCATGCTGCTTGTCCGGAAACTTTCCACGGGAACGCTTTCTCCCGCGGGTACCGGAGGAACCAGGGTGGCGGACACGATAACCGTTAACGGCACGGTGCATAATTTCCTTGCGGAGATCGCCTATGTTTTCGGGTTCAATGCGGGACCGGACTACCTCTGCGGGATTCCGTTCGGAGCCACGCCGTTCCTTTACAAGGTCATGGTCGCTGCCGCGGATTTTATCCTGATTGTCTTTTTTATTCTGTTCCTGACGCATATCGCAGAGCGTATCCGTTATGCGCTGCCGATCGGGAACATGGTCGCGGACATTTTTCTTTTCGCCGGGTTCATGATCGGATGTGCCGCCGCATCGGCGGTGACCATCCGCGTGGAAATGCGCTGGGTCTATTCGGTCTATACCTTCGGAATTCTTCTGAATGTCTATCTGTACGGGGCAATCTTCGAATGCAGGCTCAGACGGGAATCGGATGAAAAAAGCGGGAGCCGGTTCCGTATCACGGATTTTCTGCCGCTTTCGCTGCTGGTTTTCTTTTCCCTCATCATGATCCCGACGGAACTGTTCTACCGGACGGGCTATCCGAAAATCTATCTGTTCCAGAATCAGAAAAGGTACAATTCCCTTGCGGATGAAACATACGGCAAATACGGGAATGCCATTTTCGGAAAGCAGATCATCATCATCGGGAATGCCTACAAGATGAGCGACTTTACCGCGGACACTTTTTTCAAAGCGTTTGATGTAAAACGAAATGCGGAAGGCACGACCGTGGAGCACGCCGACAGCATCAAGAATTTCGGACTGGTGACGGACCGCATGCTGATCTTAAAGGAAGACACGGAGCACGACCTGTTTACGGATGTGACCGATGCCATCCGGAACGTGAAGCTTGGAATCTATTACGGATATTACCGGGACGGCTGGATGGACCGGACCGCGGAAATCGATCTCATGACCGGAAGCGAAGGAAAGGCCGAACTGGAAATGGTATATCCCGGAAATCTCACGGGGACGGAGCAGGTGACGATATGGCAGGACGGCGTGAAACACAAGCCTGTGGACCTGAAGGAGAACATTCAGAAGGAGACGGTCACGGCACTGCCTTATCAGATCATCCATCTGAAATTTGAAAACAATTTTGAATTCCCGAATGCGGAGGAAAAGCGCGGCGAGGAGCCGCTTTCCCTGATTGTAAACATTACTGCAAACTGATATACTTGTATAATTATGGCGTCAAACGTCATTCCACGCGCAGTGCCGGAGCAATCCGTAATCAGTAATGAAACGCCGTGCCTGCACGGCAGCGTGGAAATGACTTTCGACACGTAACCAGTTTATGATTGAGAAGGAAAACAAATGGGTAAAAAAGCTGCCTCGCGCCTTCTGCCGCTGTTCGGGATTCTGTTCATAACGGCCTATATCAGAAGCGCGACCGTGAACGTCGTATATACGGACTATATGCGGCTGGTGAATTCCTATCTGAATAATGTTTTCAGTTTCGAACCGTACATGCATGCGGACATCCTGACCCGCATTCCGGTGAGCTTCCCGGAGCGCATCGTGAATGTCGTATTTTTCCGGTATTCTACGATGTTCGACATGATGATGGGGGCGCTCGGGCTCGGCGTGATCGGGTTCACGGCTGCATCGTACTGCGTGAAGAGAAACATTTCCCTGGGAATGATGATCGCCGTGCTGATCGTGATTTTTTCTCTGGACAAATGGGAAATGCTGACGAACGGAAGCGGATGGGTGCATTTCGCGGCGTTCGGACTTTTCTGGTACCACTACCTGGTTTATGACAGGGAGCTTGCGGGCGAGGGAAAGCCCTGCGACGGAAAGAGACTGCAAGTCCTGCCGTGGATCATCATTCTGCTGTTCGCTGGACCGTACGGTGCGGTCTATGCGGTAACGTTTATCATAGCGGATCTTTTTGCCATGACGGTCATGAAAAAAGATGCAAAGGACTGTCTGAAGCGCATTGTGTGCATGGCCGTACCGCTGTTCCTTTATATCTTAAGCCGGCATTTCTCCGTGGAGGACCGTGCGGGGGCCACAACGGAGTCGGTCTTCACGGTGATATCAGCGGATCCGTCTCTTATCCCGCTGCTTTTCATCCGCTCTTTTTCCTCGATGATTGCCGGAGCGGAAATGATCCGGTCATCCGGTGCGGCAGGTGCAGTTTCCCTGACCGCCGGGATTTTTGTAATCGGCTGTTATGTTTATGCGTTTCTGCTTAACTTCAGGAAGAGGCTGTACGAGCGGAGTACGTTTCCGCTGCTTCTTCTTACTTCGGGATTTTTAAATCATGTCCTGATCACCTGCTCCCGCTGGATCTTCTTAAACAGCTACTACGGAATGAGTTCCCGGTATGCGCTTCAGTACGGCGCGGGAATAGTCGGAATCCTTCTGACGGTGTCGATGGCGGGAAAGAAGGAAAATGCCGGGACGGAGGCTGATGCGAAGACAACCGTTCAGCGGCGCCGGACGGCAGGGAAAGCTGCGGCAGTTATCATCGCGGCGGTGTTTGTGACCGGCAATCTGCTGACGACCGCGCATGAAATCGGGATGGCTCCTTACAGGAAGGAAAATTTCACCGCCATGCGGGACACGGCGCTGAACTTTGAAAACAGGACAGACGCGGAACTGGTAAAGGTCCTTCAGTACCACGACGCGGAAAAAACAAGAAAGGCTCTGACGCTTTTAAAGGAGCGCCACTTAAACGTGTATGAATGACGCATACGGTTTACTGAAAATTCAGGAAGCAAATCTTAAAATGTTAAAGGAGATTGACCGGATCAGCTTAAAGTACCGCATTCCCTATATGCTGGATGCCGGCACGCTTCTCGGCGCGGTGCGGCACGGCGGATTTATTCCCTGGGACGACGATGTGGATATTGCCATGACCAGAAATGCCTGGGAGGCATTCAAGAAGGTCGCACCGCGGGAACTGAAGGAGGGTATGACGCTCCTTCTGCCGGACTCTCTGGACGGCGGCAGAAAATTTTTCGATTTTACACCGCGCATCATCTACGAATATTCCAGAAGGAGAAAACCGGACGAGGGGACTGCCTACTACAACGAAAAGCTGAACAAGCTGTGGGTGGATATTTTCATCCTTGACCGTCTCCCCGATAACGAAGCGGCCGCCTGGGCCATGAAGACCAGACAGAAGGAACTGTATCTCCTGGCCATGGGACACCGGAAGGGTCTGGATATGAAGAAGTATTCCGTACCGTTAAGACTCCCGGTATTCTTTGGAGCCGGAGCCGGAAAGGCGGTCCCCATGAAGGGACTGTTCCTAAGTCAGGACCGTTCTGCGAAGGCATGGAACAGGAAGAAGACAGCCAGGTGGTTCTACAGCAACTACCAGCCGGACTTTCTCTATGTCACGCTGACGGACGAATGCGTGAAGGAGCTTACGCGCATGCCGTTCGAGGACACGGAACTTTCCGTAACGCAGCATTATGATGATATCCTGAAAGCGCTTTACGGGGATTATATGAAACTGCCGCCGAAGGAAAAGAGGATACCGGCGCACGGCAGCCGGGAAATGGAAATTTATGGATAAGCAGAAAAAAATATCGATCGTGGTTTCCGCGTATAACGAAGAGGCGGCTCTTCCCTATTTTTACGAAGAGATCTCCAAGGTTCTCCGTACGATCGACTGGGACTATGAACTGATCTTCGTGAACGACGGAAGCACGGATAACACCAGGGCAGAGCTGTACCGGATCACGCAGAAGGACAGGAAGGCCAAGGCGGTTCATTTTTCCCGGAATTTCGGACACGAGGCTGCCATGATCGCCGGCGTGGACTATTCCACGGGCGACGGGATCATCTGCATGGATGCGGACCTTCAGCATCCGCCCGCATGCATCCCCGCAATGCTGCAGGCATTCGACGACGGATATGACGTAATCAGCATGGTGCGCACGAAAAACAAAGACGCTGGATGGCTGAAGAACGTGACGTCATCCGGCTTTTATGCGGTGATCAATTCCATGAGCCCGACGAAGCTGGAGAAAAATGCTTCGGATTTCTTCGGAATCTCGGCCCGCGCGGCTGCGGTGCTGAAGAAAAATTACCGCGAAAAGGTACGCTTCCTGAGAGGCTATGTGCAGAGCATCGGGTTCCAGAAAAAAGTGATCGAGTATACGGCACCGGACCGTGTCGCCGGAAAGAGCAAGTACTCCATCCGGAAGCTTTTCCGCTTTTCCATGGATACGATCATGTGCTTTTCGGACCTGCCGCTGAAGCTGGGAATTTACGCGGGCGTGTTTTCCGGGCTGCTCGGTCTGATCCTTCTGATCTATACGATCGTAACGAAAATAAGCCGCGGGACACCCGGCGGCTACGCGACGACCATAGTCGTGATCTGCTTCATGTTTGCCGTTCTGTTTCTGATCGTCGGCATCATAGGGGAATATATCGGGATTTTGTTTGCGGAGATCAAGGACCGGCCCGTCTATATCGTCGAGGAAACGGTGAACATGGAAAAAGATGACGATGCCGGGAAATAGGAAAACGGATACGCACTGACCGGAAGAGGAAACGGGATATGACCATGAACGAAGCCGTACGGTTCCGCATCACGGAACTTCTGGAACGAAACAATATTACGCTCTATGAACTTTCAAAAAGATCGGGCATTCCGAAATCGACGCTGCAGTCCCTGATGGACGGCAGCGGAGGGAGCCCGAAGCTCAGGACCATTGAAAAAATCGCAGACGGCTTTCAGATCTCCGTCCGCGATTTCTTTGACTCGGCGTTCTTTGCGGATTCCCTGTACTGAAAACATGAGCCGGTCTTCCTTAACAGCAGGGAGACCGGCTCATGTTTTTATATCGGAAAGATATACCGATGCCACACGGAGAATAAACGCCTTGGGACACTCTGCCCGCTTAACTGTTATTTCCGGTTTTCCTTCAGGTACGCGTTCGCATCCTTGAAGAAGGATTTGATGATTAAGATCATGATGATTCCGACCGGGAACGCGGCAATGATTGACACCGTCTGCAGATTCGTCATGGAATTTTCCGAGAACAGCAGCGCGATCGGAAGCAGGATCAGCAGGACGGACCAGAAGACCTTTAAGTTCCTGTGAGGTTCCTCGTCCGGCAGCATTTCCCGGTAGGAATAATCGGAAGCGACGATTGCGAGGGAGTCGAAGGTGGTCGCATAAAAGGCGATCATGGAGAGGACCAGGATGATCAGCACGATCTTGTAGCACGGGAGTGTCTTCAGCAGAGCCAGGATCGCTTCGTAGAGGCTGCCGGTCTGCTGATAGATGGCAAGAAGGTCCAGTTTTCCGTGTACCTGAAGTCCCAGACCGTAGTTACCGAGAATGATGAAGGAAGTATAGGTACCCGCAATGCCGAACGCGTAGCCGCCGAGTATGGTCTGGCGTACGGTGCGGCCTTTGCTGATGGAGCCGATGAAGAACGGCGTTGCGACACACCATACCATCCAGTATGCCCAGTAGAAGATGGTCCAGTTCTGGGGGAAGGAAGAAGTCCGGAGCGCATCCGTCCAGGTGGAGAGGCCGATGAAGTTCTGAACGACGTTACCGACGGCGGTAAGGCCGGTCTCAAGAATATAGCGGGGTTCGCCGCCCAGGAAAAACACATAGGCGAGAAGCGCAAAGAAAATATACATGCAGGCGGCTGCCATCCATGACACACCCTTGATTCCGAACCACGCGCAGACCGTATAGATGATGCAGATGACGATGAGGATCAGAATGGTGAGACCCGTGGAGGGCTGAAGGCCGAACACATCCGCGAGCGCGCGGGAGAGTAACGGAGTGGCAAGGGAAAAGGTCGTGGCGGTTCCCGCGATCAGGGCGAAAACAGCGATCAGGTCGATCAGTCTTCCGGGCCATTTGTCCGTCCATTTTCCCAGTATGGGGCGGCATGCTTCGGAATATTTCTGTTTGCTGCGTTTCCGCACGTGGAGCATGAAGCCGAACGGTACCGCAAGCGCCATATAAAATCCCCACGGAATGGGACCCCAGTGGAACAGCGGATAGGTACTGGCCCAGTCCTGCATGCTTCCCATTTCCGCAATGTGCGGTTCGTTGGCGTACAGCATCCATTCACAGAGCGAATAGAAGAGAATATCGGCGGCCAAGCCTGCCGTAAACATCATTGAGCCCCATTTAAAGCCGGAATATTCCGGCTTGTCGCCGCCCAGACGGATATTTCCGATGGGAGAGAACGCCATATAGATCGTAACAAAGAATATCCCAAGTCCGACAATCAGGTAATACACGCCGAATTCCTCGCCCAGAAAGCTCCTGATTCCGGCAAGAACAGTTGTGGACCCGGCTGGATTGGCCATGAAAATGGCGCAAAGTACCAGAATGCAGATAAACGGTACCAGAGTGATGAACCAGTCGATCCTTTTTCTCAATGGTGTGTTCATTTTTCGATAAATCCTCCTAATATTGAACAATATAGCATGCACCTACTATGATTGCAAGAGAAATCTTTGAAGATTTTCTGTCAATTTCAAAAAACACTGTAAAAACCGCAAATCATCTTATATAATGGCAGGGCAGGAAAATACATCACCCGGACGGAGATTTTAAGTTTCGGGTGCATATTTTCTGTCACATACTGGTTTGCATATAATAGATGGAGAGAATGATATGAAGAGATCGAACCGAATGATAAAAGGAATAGTTGCGGCAGCCCTGGCTCTCTGCCTTGCGTCTTCCGTTACGGGATGTGCGAAGAGGACCATTGTGGTGAGCCAGCACGACAATAACCCGCAGGGAGCCATCCCGAAGAACATCAAGATAGACTGGGACCAGGTTAAGACGGACTGTGAGAGCGTGCTTGACAAGGAGACCTATCCGCATGGCTCCTACCTGGATTTCGCGGTACATGATGAGCAGAAGGTCATTGAACTGATCTGGCCTATGACGGAGGATGCGAATCAGCTGGAGTCGCTTGATTACGGCAAGGCTTATATCCGGGCATTCAATGATGCGGTCGCGACGCAGGATCCGTCGTATGCATTTTCCACGGACAGTTATTACGGCGGCCTGTGGGACAAGTACGGAATCGACCTGCAGCTTTATAAAGAAAGCGTTATTCTCTATCCTGACAAATATTTCGTCAATCAGGTCATGGACCCCGGCAGCAACGATCCGGTTCTGCCTCTTACCGAGGAAGATCTGAAGGAAATGGATGAAAGTGCGGCGGCAGCTAAGGGGAGCAGTGCCGCGGGAAGTACGACGGCTGCGGGAGCAGCGGCGGCGAAGACGACAGCGGCAGCCACGAAGGCGGCAGTCACATCTTCAGCGGCGGCACAGACTTCCTCCGGGACAAAAACCGTGAACGGGCCTACCGCGGCATCGAAAGCGGCAACGGCAATCACATCGGCGGGGAAATCAAAAGAGACGGCCGGGAAGAATTAAATAAGACAGCAGGGAAGACGAAATAAGACAGCGGGGGAAGGCAAAATGAAGTTTGGAAAATTCAGAAAATCGATTCTTACATGTGCAGCGGTTCTGTCGGCGGTTTTGTGCGTTTCGACGGTATCCTATGCCGGTGAAACGGGCATGCATGCCGCGAAGAATGAACCGGGCATTACGCTGGGAAGCACGACCAATCTGTTCGGCGGCGGAATGCTGATGATGCTCGCAAATCAGGGAAACAGTCAGATGGAGAGTTTTGTCTTAAAGTCGAAAAGCGGTAAAGTAATTGTTGTGGACGGAGGGACGGACGCAGACGCAGAGCATCTGAAGGATGTGATAAAATCCAACGGCTCGGTCGTTACTGCCTGGCTGATCACACATCCGCATTCAGATCATGTGGGAGCCCTGACGAGGCTTCTGAACGAAGACAATTCCGGAATTACAATCGAAAACATCTATTACAATTTCACCTCGATCGACTGGTACGAGGTGAATGAGTCCTATCGTGCCCAGACCGTGGCAGACTGCGCGGCAGCCATGTCTAAGCTGAGTCCGGATGCGCTTCACGGAAACGTGAAAAAGGGAGATGTCATCAATGTCGACGATATAAAGATCACCGTGATGAACAGTCCGTTCCTGTTTGCCGTGAATGCGATCAATAATTCTTCCGTGGTCTACCGCGTCGAACTGAACGGGAAAAAGATCCTCTTCCTGGGAGATCTCGGGGCGGAAGCCGGAAACAGTTTCTTAAATGAATATCAGGGACAGGATTTAAGCTGTGATATTGTGCAGGTGGCACATCACGGAGAGAACGGTGTCACGGAACAGTTCTATAAAAGGATAAAACCGTCCATCTGTCTGTGGAATACGCCGGAATGGCTCTGGAACAATGACAGCGGAAACGGAATCGGGAGCGGATCATGGGATACGCTTTCCGTAAGAGCATGGATGCAGGCCCTGAAGGTCAGATCCAATTTCGTGATGAAAGACGGAGACCAGACATTAAAGTGAACGGGAAAAGAAAAACGAGGCCGCTTAAAATCGTGCTGGCTTCAGGATCACCGAGGCGGAAGGAACTGCTGAATCAGATCGGCATTGACCCGGTGATAAAGGCAAGCGGTGCGCCGGAAATCTGTACGGCAAAAACACCTGCCGGAATGGTAAGGCAGCTTTCCAGAAAAAAGGCCGAAGAGGCGGCAGCCGGTTTAAGCAGAGGAACCATCGTGATCGGAGCCGATACCATTGTGGTGCAGGACGGCAGAGTCTTCGGGAAACCGAAGGACGAGGCCGATGCGGAACGAATGCTGAGGAGTCTTTCCGGGAAACGGCATTCCGTCTATACGGGTGTCACGATCATCCGGACCGGCATGAAGACGGTCAGTTTTTCCGAGAAGACGGAAGTGGATGTCTATCCGATTTCGCCTGCGGAGATCAGGGATTATATCAAAAGCGGAGAGCCTATGGACAAAGCCGGATCCTACGGAATCCAGGGAAAGTTCGGGGCATGGATCAGGGGAATCCGCGGCGACTACACGAATGTGGTCGGACTGCCGCTCGGCAGAACGTGGAGGGAACTGAAAAAACTGATGTAATAAAAAAAAATCCCCTTTAAAAGGGAGGAGAGCCGGTAAACTTCCGTTTACCGGCTCGAGTATTATGAAAAAAATCCTGTAAGCAATTGTGAGACAACGGTTTCTTTGTCGTCTGTGATTATAATATAGAATATAATCGTGTCGATAGTTTGTTCTTTATGTAAAAGGATTTTGAATTGATTGTTAACAAGCTGTGAACAGGTGGACTTTCCGTAAGATTTTCGTTATAATCAGCCTTAGTTCTGACAAAAATCATACGAGGAGAATTCTATGAAGAACCCTGTTATTACAATTACCATGGAAGACGGCGGCGTGATCAAAGCCGAACTTTATCCGGACAAGGCACCGAATACGGTCCGGAATTTCCTGAGCCTTGCAGCAAAACATTTTTATGACGGCATCATTTTCCATCGTGTTATTCCCGGCTTTATGATCCAGGGCGGTGATCCCGAGGGAACGGGCATGGGCGGACCCGGCTATTCGATAGCAGGTGAATTTGAAAGCAACGGATTTCAGAATGACATTAAACATGTACGCGGGGTGCTTTCCATGGCGCGGGCCATGGATCCGGATTCGGCGGGAAGTCAGTTCTTCATCATGCATGCGGACGCTCCTTATCTGGACGGAGAGTACGCGGCGTTCGGCTGTGTTACGGAAGGAATGGATGTGGTGGACAGGATCGCCTGCCAGAATACCGACGGCAGCGACAGGCCGTTCAAAGAGCAGAAGATAAAGACCATGACGGCGGACACGTTCGGGACGGAATATCCGGGTCCTGAAATCTGCTGATACCATGCGGAAAGTATTTGCCGTCCGGGCGGATGAAGAGCACTGCTGCAGGGTGACCGTTTCCGACGAACCGTGGAAGGGCGACATAGAAGTCGAAGATTCCGCGGATATCACGGCGGATCTCATTATGAGAACCGCCAGACACAAATGCGGGCTGCCGTGTGAAATCGCGGAGACAGAACGCCTTCTGATCCGGGAACTGACGGAAGAGGATCTGCCTTCTCTTAAGAAGCTGGTCCGGAATGAAAATGAACGAAAGCTTCTGGGCCCGGCAGACCGGAACTTAACGGACAGGGAATTTCTGAGAGCTTATATCAAAAGCCAGTACGGATTTTTCGGCTATGGCATATGGGGAATTGTTCTGAAGGAGAATAACGAGCTGATCGGGAAGGCCGGTCTCACTGCGGCGGAAACAGACGGAACCGGGTCTGACATGCTGGAACTTTCCTATCATATCGGAGAACCCTTCCGGAGAAGGGGATATGCGTTCGAGGCCTGTACGGCCATTCTGGAATTTGCATACCGTGAATTCGGAACCGAACGTTTTCTGATCCGGGTCAGAAAGGACAATCCCGCATCGCTTTCGCTTGCTTTAAAGCTGAAAACGTCCCGGCCGCAAGCGGGGGGACGTTTCCAGGTATGTATATCCATTCCTCAAGGGGAGCTCGGGGAAGTGATATGATATATGAAAAAGGGCGTTCCTTTGCAGGAACGCCCTCGTTCATATATGTATAATTATAAATATAATGTATAAAATTGTCAATACTCAGGTTTATTTACTTTTGCCGCCGTTGGGAATATAATTGTATACAAAATACGGAGGCAGTACAAGAAATCGGATGGACAGTTCTCTGAACATAAAAGCATTTGCCAAAATCAATCTCGGGCTGGATGTAATCGGAAAGAGAAAAGACGGTTACCATGAAATACGGACGATCATGCAGAGCGTCGGTGTTTTTGATACGCTGTGCCTGAAAAGGGAGAAGGGCTCCGGCATCCGGCTTTTCTGCGATCAGCCGTCTGTGCCGTCCGACCGCACGAATCTAGCTTACCGCGCGGCGGAACTCATGTTCCGCAAATACGGCCTTGAGGGCGGGCTGGAGATCAGACTGCATAAGCGCATTCCGGCAGCGGCGGGCCTCGGCGGCGGCAGCTCGGACGCGGCCGCAGTCATGACGGGGATCCGGGAGCTGTACGGTTTAAAATGCAGCTTTTCCGATCTGGAGGAACCTGCCGTTCTGATCGGCGCGGATGTGCCTTACTGCATCAGAGGAGGAACGGTTCTCGCGGAAGGAATCGGGGAAAAAATGACGCGGCTTCCGGATATGCCGGACTGCACGGTCGTCATTGTCAAACCGGAAGCGAATATTTCGACGAAGCTGATTTTCGAAAATCTCGGCATAGAGAAGCTTGACGCGAGGTCTCACCCGGATATGGAAAAGGTCATCCGTTCCATTTACGGAAAGGATGTTGCCGGCGTCGCGGAAAACATGGGAAACATTCTGGAGACGGTAACCCTGAAGCTTTGCCCGGAAATCGGAACCATTAAGGCGGCCATGATCGATGCGGGCGCTGCGGGTGCCCTGATGAGCGGGAGCGGCTCCGCGGTCTTCGGAATTTTTACGGACGGGGACAATGCGGAAAAATGCGCGGCTTCGTTTCGGGCCGGATGCGGAAGCGGCCTTTTGAAACAGGTATTTACGGCTAAGATGGTAAGAGCCAGGGAGGAAGAAAGATGACGGAAGATTTTGATGTAAAAGTGAATGAATATATGCCTTTAAGAGATGTGGTGTTCAAGACGCTGCGGCAGTCCATCTTAAGGGGAGAACTGGCTCCGGGGGAACGTCTCATGGAAATCCAGCTGGCAAAGCGTCTCGGCGTCAGCCGTACGCCGATCAGAGAGGCTATCCGGAAGCTGGAACTGGAGGGCCTGGTAATCATGATTCCGCGGAAGGGCGCGGAGGTTGCCGGCATTACGGAAAAGAACTTAAGGGATGTGCTGGAGGTCAGAAGATCTCTGGAAGAGCTGGCCATTAATCTTGCGTGCCAGAGAATATCCGAAGAGGGAATGGAAAAGCTTGCCGCGGCGCAGGAGGCCTTCAAGAAAGCGCTGGAAACAAGCGACATGCTTGAAATCGCGCGCGCGGATGAAGCGTTTCATGATGTGATCTATGCGGGCACCGGAAATGACAGACTGGTCCAGATCCTGAACAATCTGCGGGAGCAGATGTACCGCTACCGCCTGGAATACATTAAGGACACGGGAAAGCGGCAGCTCCTTCTGGTCGAGCATGACAATATTTTGAAAGCCGTGAAGTCACGCAATATTGAGGCTGCCCGGGAAGCAATCAGGGAACACATCGACAACCAGGAGATTACGATTTCAAGAAATCTGAAAAAATGAAACGGGGAACGGGGAATGAACAGAAAGACAATAGCGGTTATTTTCGGAGGACAGTCTTCCGAACATGAAGTTTCATGTATGTCTGCGGTCAATGTGATCGAACAGATCGACAGGGAAAAATACAATGTCATCCTGATCGGCATCACCAAGGAAGGCCACTGGTTAAAGACGGACAATACCGAAGAAATCCGAACGGGCGAATGGCGCGACTCGAAGGTCGGCGCCGTCCTTTCTCCGGATGCGACGGAGCAGTGCCTGATCATCCGTGAAGACGGAGTATATACGAAGGTGAAGATCGATGTTGTTTTTCCGGTCCTTCACGGGCTTTACGGGGAGGACGGAACTATCCAGGGACTTCTGGAGCTTGCAAAAATTCCCTACGTCGGAGACGGCGTCCTGGCTTCGGCAGTGGGCATGGACAAGCTCTATGCCAAGCTGATCGTGGCACATCTGAATGTGGCGCAGGCTGCCTATGAGGCGGTGACCGGAAATGAACTGAAGGAAGATCCGGAAGGCGTGATCAGACGCATAGAGAAGCATTTTTCCTATCCGGTATTTGTGAAGCCGTGCAATGCGGGCTCCAGCTGCGGCATCAGCAGAGCCGCGGACAGGGAGAGCCTGATTGCCGGTCTCATGGAAGCGCGTAAGTTCGACCGGAAAATTCTCGTGGAAGAAATGATCCGCGGCAGGGAAATCGAATGCGCGGTTCTCGGAGGCGGAAACGTCCCCGTGCAGTCCTCCGGCGTCGGTGAAATCCTTGCGGGCGCGGAATTCTATGATTACGATGCGAAATATTATAATCCGAAGTCGAAGACGGTAACGGATCCCGATCTTCCGGGTAATGCAGCCGAAGAAGTCAGAAAGACCGCGGAAAAAATCTTCCGTGCGATCGACGGATTCGGTCTTGCGCGCGTGGACTTTTTTGTCCGTTCGGACGGGAAGGTAATTTTCAATGAAATCAATACCATGCCGGGCTTCACGGCAATCAGCATGTACCCCATGCTCTGGGAAGCACGCGGAATCGGAAAGAAGGAGCTGATCGAAAAACTCATCGGACTCGCATTCGAAAGGCAGAACGGATGAACAACGACTTTACGGAACAGGATCCCGTAAAACTGTATACGCTTCACCGGACGGCATCGCGCATGCTTCCCGGCCGGAACGCGCCGATCGGTATCTTTGATTCCGGCGTGGGCGGACTGACCGTGACAAGGGAAGTCATGCGGCAGATCCCGGAGGAGAGGATCGTCTATTTCGGCGACACCGCCCGTGTCCCGTACGGAAGCAAATCCCGTGAAACGGTGATCCGCTATTCCCGCCAGAATATCCGTTTCTTAAAGACAAGAGGCGTTAAGGCGATCGTGATCGCATGCAACACAGCCAGCGCCCATGCCATTGAGACCGTGGCGGCGGAGAGCGATATTCCCATAATCGGAGTTATCTATGCGGGTGCCAAAACCGCTGTGAATTCCACGAAGAATAAAAGGATCGGCATTATCGGAACCGCCGGTACCGTTGCGAGCAATATTTATCCGCACGTGATCGCGCAGATGGACGGGAATGTGAAGGTCTATCAGAAGGCCTGCCCGCTGTTCGTTCCGCTTGCGGAGGAAGGAATGACGGACGACCCGCTCACAAAGGAGATCGCAGCCCGTTATCTGCAGGAAATAAAGGATGTGGGGGTCGACACGCTGGTACTGGGGTGCACGCATTACCCGCTGCTTCGTTCGGTCATCCGCGAGGCGGTCGGAGAGAACGTGACGCTGGTCAATCCCGCATATGAAACGGCGCTGGAACTGAAAGCGCTTTTAAAAAGAGAAAATCTCCTGAACGACGGAAAAGATGACGCGGACGGAAAAGACAAATACGAATTTTATGTCAGCGATCTTGCAGAGAAGTTTACGGATTTCGCCAATTCCATTCTGCCGAATGACGTGACGAACACGAAGAAAATCGAGATTGAGGAATACTGATGACAAAGGATGTGCTTGTAAGTATCAACGGGAAGCGCATGATGGGAGTGGAAAGCGAGGACGTGGAACTCATCATACCCGGTGTGTACAGCCGGCAGGGCGATCTGCATACCGTGAAGTATGACGAGCCGGTCGAGGGAATGGAAGGCGTCACCAAAAACACCATTCTGATCGGCAGCGGAAGCATGGAAATCATCAAGGAAGGTCTGGCGACTGCCAGAATGACCTTCTTAAATAACGATAAGCCGACCGTGACCTGCTACAGTACGCCGTTCGGCGATTTCATGATCGGAATCCGGACCAGCGATCTGGATATCAAAAGCACGAAGGACAGACTTCACGTAAGCGTGTCCTATTCCATGGATGTCGGCGAGGAGCATCTGTCCGACTGCTGCATGAACATCGATATCCGTTCGAAGAAAAATGCGGACATCCATCTGATACAGTAAAGAGGCCGAACGTCCGGTACCGCGCGGAAGTGGATTTTCTTACTTAAGCCTACGGGATATTCGGAAATAGAATTGTCAACTGTCATGAATAAAGCATGCCGGCCTGCCGCAGCCTGTCGCCGGAGAGCTGTTGACGAAGAAAGCCGCAGGCAGATCGGATGCCCGTAAAAATCATCACGGAAAGACCGCCTGCAAAGATCTCAGAGAAAGCCATCTTGTGATAAGAATGATGATCTTCACATCCTTCTTCTGACGAACACAAATATCTTTTTTATTCTGATCAGCATGCAGGACTTTCAATTTTACTGAAATCCACGCAGAACCCTTCCGCGTAATCCTCAGGATTTCTTCTTGTTATTCTTTTCGATCGCGGCCGTCTCTTTTGTTTTCTTGTTTGTCTTCTTGCGGAACAGTCCGCCGAACAGCTTCTTTTTTGCGGGAGGCGTCGGCAGAGCGCCGCCGCGCACACTTTTCACTTCCGTAATATAAATGCCGCTGATCACGGCTCTGATTTCCTGCTTGACCGGGATGACCGGGAAAATCTTTTCATCCGCGATCAAAGTGGCAACCTTCGGGCCCACCTTTGCTTTGACGATAGGCACCTTGGCCCAGCGAAGATATTTCGGCGTCTGTTCATATACCAGCTTCGGAAGCCCCGCCTCCTTCAGAGGCAGCTTCTTCTTATCAATGACCAGCATGGTGACCGTCTGTTTGGAAGCCTCGATTGCCTGTTTCTGTTCTTCCTGCTTTGACTGCAGTCTTCTGCCGAGAATAACCAGAACGACAAATGCGACGGCAACCACAATAAGGATGACCAGCAGAACCGTCAAAACTGTGTTATGCATCCCGAAATCCTCCGTTTTTCCTGTGTTTTCCGGTCCGCCGCGAATACTGTTACGGAATCCGGAGCAAAAGTCCGCATAAAAGTATATCAGAACCGGACGAAGATAGCAAGGAATTATTCTTGACACCTTGACATCACTATGATATTATGAAATTTGCACTATTGTGGCGTCATGGGCTCAAAAGGGGATTTTATGCCCTTTTTCCGCTGCTCCTGTCCGCATTAATGTACACATATTAATTATCATACGGGGTGAAAAACGTCAATGGAAAAAATCAAAATGCGTCCCATCAAAGCCGGGAAAGGTATGAGAATGAGTTTCTCCAGACAGAAAGACGTGCTGGAGATTCCCAACCTGATCGAAATCCAGAAGGATTCTTATCAGTGGTTCCTGGACGAAGGGCTCAAAGAAGTGTTCCGGGATATTTTCCCGATCGAAGACTTCGCCGGGCATCTGAGTCTCGAATTTGTTGATTTTAAGCTGGATACGGACGATATCAAGTATTCCATAGAAGAGTGCAAGGAGCGTGATGCGACTTATGCAGCTCCCCTGAAAGTCAGAGTCAGGCTCTTCAACAAGGATAAGGACGAGCACAACGAGCATGAGATCTTCATGGGTGATCTTCCGCTCATGACCGATACCGGTTCCTTCGTGATCAACGGAGCGGAACGTGTTATCGTCAGCCAGCTTGTCCGTTCCCCCGGAATCTATTTCACCATCGAACAGGATAAAATAGGAAAAGACTGCTTTGCATGCCAGGTGATCCCGAACCGCGGAGCATGGCTTGAGTATGAGACGGATTCCGCGGAAGTGTTCAACGTCCGTGTCGACCGTACGAGGAAGGTACCGGTTACCGTTCTTCTCCGTGCACTCGGACTCGGGACAAACGGTGAGATCCTTGAGATGTTCGGCGAGGAGCCGAAGCTGATCGCAAGCTTTGCGAAGGATGCATCGACAAGCTATGAAGAGGGACTTCTCGAACTGTACCGGAAGATCAGACCCGGCGAGCCGCTTTCCGTGGACAGCGCACAGGGACTCCTTACTTCCATGTTCTTTGATCCCAGAAGGTATGACCTTGCCAAGGTCGGACGCTATAAGTTCAACAAGAAGCTGAACTTCAAAAACCGCGTGGCGGGACATACACTTGCGGAAGACGTGGTGGATGTGAGCACCGGTGAAGTCCTTGCACAGGCAGGGACCGTCCTGAACAAGACGATTGCAGAGACCATCCAGAATGCCGGAACACCGTACATCTGGGTTGAGGGAACCGACCGGAAGGTCAAGGTTTTAAGCAACCTCATGGTGGACATCCGGAACTTTGTGGACGTCAAGGATCCGAAGACTCTGGGTATTACCGAACCGGTCTTCTATCCGGCTCTGAAGGAACTGATGGACAGCGCGAAGAGCGACCGCGAACTGAAGGAAGAAATTTCGAAGCACGTCGCGGATCTGATCCCGAAGCATATTACCCGGGAGGATATTTTCGCTTCCATAAACTACAATATGAATCTGGAACAGGGCGTCGGCCTGAGCGATGACATCGATCATCTGGGCAACCGCCGTATCAGGGCCGTAGGCGAACTGCTTCAGAACCAGTTCAGGATAGGCCTTTCCAGAATGGAAAGAGTTGTCCGTGAGCGTATGACGACACAGGACATCGAAGAAATCACGCCGCAGTCGTTAATCAATATCAAGCCCGTTACTGCGGCAGTAAAGGAATTCTTCGGAAGTTCCCAGCTGTCCCAGTTCATGGATCAGAACAACCCGCTTTCCGAGCTGACGCACAAGAGAAGGCTTTCCGCCCTGGGACCCGGAGGTCTTTCCAGAGACCGTGCCGGATTTGAGGTCCGTGATGTTCATTATACGCATTACGGAAGAATGTGCCCCATTGAGACGCCTGAAGGCCCGAACATCGGTCTGATCAACTCTCTCGCAAGCTATGCAAGGGTGAACCAGTACGGATTCATCGAGGCTCCGTACCGTGTGGTGGACAATAAAAAGGACGAGAGCAATCCCGTCGTAACGGATCAGGTGGTGTATCTCACTGCCGATGAGGAAGACAATTTCGTCGTCGCACAGGCAAATGAACCGCTGGACGATAAGGGTCATTTCGTTCATAACAATGTTTCCGGCAGATACAGAGAGGAAACATCCGCATTTCCGAAAAAGACCATTCAGCTGATGGATGTTTCGCCGAAGATGGTCTTCTCGATCGCGACCAGCATGGTTCCGTTCCTGCAGAACGACGATGCAAACCGTGCGCTGATGGGCTCCAACATGCAGCGTCAGGCAGTGCCGCTTATGATCACAGAAGCACCGGTCGTAGGCACGGGAATAGAAGAGAAGGCAGCGGTCGACTCCGGTGTATGCGTGATCGCGAGAAATGCCGGAACGGTCGAGATGAGTGCCAGCAATGAGATCATCATCCGCCGGGACGACACGGGTGAGAAGGACGATTATCATCTGACCAAGTTTCAGAGAAGCAACCAGTCGAACTCCTATAACCAGAAACCGATCGTTTTTGCAGGCAATCATGTGGAAAAGGGCGATGTCATAGCAGACGGCCCGAGCACCAGCGGCGGCGAGATCGCACTGGGAAAGAATCCGCTGATCGGCTTCATGACCTGGGAAGGCTACAACTACGAGGATGCCGTTCTGATATCGGAGCGCCTTGTGGAAAACGATGTATTCACTTCCATTCATATCGAAGAGTATGAGTGCGCGGCGAGAGACACGAAGCTCGGACCGGAAGAGATTACCAGAGATGTTCCGGGCGTCGGCGACGAAGCGCTGAAGGATCTGGACGAGAACGGAATCATCCGTACGGGCGCAGAAGTCCGTGCCGGGGATATTCTGGTCGGAAAAGTTACGCCGAAGGGAGAAACGGAACTGACTGCCGAGGAACGTCTGCTGAGGGCAATCTTCGGCGAAAAGGCCAGAGAAGTCAGAGACACTTCGCTGAAGGTGCCGCACGGCGCATACGGAACGGTTGTGCTTTCCAAGATCTTCACGAGGGAAAACGGTGATGAACTGCAGCCCGGCGTGAATCAGAATGTCCGTATATACATTGCCCAGAAGAGAAAGATCTCCGTGGGCGACAAGATGGCAGGACGCCACGGAAACAAAGGTGTTGTTTCCCGCGTGCTTCCGGTCGAGGATATGCCGTTCCTGCCGAACGGAAGACCGCTCGATATCGTGCTGAATCCGCTGGGTGTTCCGTCACGAATGAATATCGGACAGGTACTGGAAATCCATCTTTCGCTGGCTGCGAAGGTTCTCGGATTCAATATTTCGACACCTGTGTTCGACGGCGCGAAGGAACAGGATATCACTTCCATGCTCGAGATGGCGAATGACTATGCCAACACCGACTGGGAAGATTTCAAGAAAAAATACAAACCGTTCGTCCGCCCGGAAATCATCGATTATCTGGGAGAACATCTGGATCACCGTGATGAATGGAAGGGTGTACCCATTTCGACGGATGGCAAGGTACAGTTAAGAGACGGCCGTACGGGAGAACCGTTCGACGGACCGACAACGATCGGGCACATGCATTACTTAAAGCTCCATCATCTGGTAGATGATAAGATCCATGCACGTTCCACGGGCCCCTATTCTCTTGTTACGCAGCAGCCTCTGGGCGGCAAGGCACAGTTCGGCGGCCAGCGTTTCGGAGAAATGGAAGTGTGGGCGCTGGAAGCTTACGGCGCGGCTTATACGCTTCAGGAAATCCTGACCGTGAAGTCGGATGATGTGGTCGGCCGTGTGAAGACATACGAAGCGATCATCAAGGGTGAGAACATCCCGCAGGCAGGCATTCCGGAATCGTTCAAGGTTCTCTTAAAGGAACTGCAGTCGCTGGGACTTGATGTCCGTGTCTTAAAGGATAATGGCGAGGAAGTCGAGCTGAAGGAAAACATCGATGACGATGTCCCGACCATGAGAACCATCATTGAGGGAGACCGCAGATATCACAACGACGAGGACTTTGCCGATGCCGGATTCCAGAAACAGGAATTCAAGGACGGACAGCTGGTCAGCGCGGAAGATGATTTTTCGCCCGATGCAGGCGACACGGAAGATGAACCGGATATCTTTACAACCGATAAAGGTGATGATTCCGCGAACGAATAAGTTCGGTGAATAACGAAAACCATAATACGTGAAGGGAGTTTATTCATGCCTGAGACAAAAACGAACTATGAGCCGGTCACATTTGACGCAATCAGGATCGGCCTTGCTTCTCCCGAAAAAATTCTGGAGTGGTCGCACGGCGAAGTAAAGAAGCCGGAGACGATCAACTACAGGACGCTGAAACCCGAAAAGGACGGACTGTTCTGCGAGAGAATATTCGGGCCGAGCAAAGACTGGGAATGCCACTGCGGCAAATACAAGAAAATCCGTTACAAGGGCGTCATCTGCGACCGCTGCGGAGTTGAAGTTACCAAATCCTCCGTCCGCCGTGAAAGAATGGGACATATCACCCTTGCCGCGCCGGTTTCCCACATCTGGTATTTCAAGGGAATTCCGAGCCGCATGGGACTGATCCTCGATCTTTCCCCGCGCACGCTTGAAAAGGTGCTGTACTTTGCATCCTATATCGTGCTTGATCCCGGAAAGACAGGCCTCTCCTACAAGCAGGTCCTTTCCGAGAAGGAATATAAGGAAGCACAGGACGAATACGGATGGGATACGTTCCGTGTCGGTATGGGCGCCGAGTCCATCCTGGAACTTCTGAAGGCAATCGATCTGGAAAAAGAATACAACGAGATGAAGGACGAACTCGAAACTGCCACCGGGCAGAAGAGAGCAAAGCTGATCAAACGTCTCGAAGTGGTGGAAGCATTCCGGTCATCGGGCAACAAGCCCGAATGGATGATCATGACGGTCATCCCGGTCATTCCGCCGGATATCCGTCCCATGGTACAACTGGACGGCGGACGTTTTGCAACCAGCGATCTGAATGATCTTTACAGAAGAATCATCAACAGAAACAACAGACTGGCGCGTCTCCTGGAACTCGGTGCGCCGGATATCATCGTACGGAACGAAAAGCGCATGCTTCAGGAAGCGGTGGATGCCCTGATCGATAACGGCAGAAGAGGAAGGCCGGTTACCGGTCCCGGAAACAGGGCACTGAAATCCCTTTCGGATATGCTGAAGGGAAAGCAGGGCCGGTTCCGTCAGAACCTTCTCGGAAAACGTGTCGACTATTCCGGACGTTCCGTTATTGTCGTCGGGCCGGAACTGAAGATCTATCAGTGCGGTCTGCCGAAGGAAATGGCAATCGAACTTTTCAAGCCGTTTGTCATGAAGGAACTTGTCGCGAACGGAACCGCGCATAACATCAAGAGCGCGAAAAAAATGGTGGAGCGCATGGAGAATGCGGTCTGGGATGTCCTGGAAGATGTCATCAAGGAACACCCGGTCATGCTGAACCGTGCACCTACGCTGCATCGACTCGGGATTCAGGCATTCGAGCCCATCCTCGTGGAAGGCAAGGCAATCAAGCTGCATCCGCTTGTATGTACCGCCTTCAATGCGGACTTCGACGGAGACCAGATGGCAGTCCATCTTCCGCTTTCCGTGGAGGCTCAGGCAGAGAGCCGTTTCCTTATGCTTTCTCCGAATAACCTCTTGAAGCCGAGTGACGGGGAACCGGTATCCATTCCTTCACAGGATATGATCCTCGGAATTTACTACATCACGCTTGTAAGGGAAGGAAGCAAGGGCGAAGGCAAGTTCTTCAAGAGCCCGAACGAGGCAATCCTCGCCTATGATAACCATGTGGTGACGCTGCAGTCGAAGATCAAGGTCCGCGTGTCGAAGGAGAAGCCTGACGGAACAACGGTTACCGGCATTATCGATACGACGGTTGGTCGAATCCTCTTCAATGAGGTCATTCCGCAGGACCTGGGCTTTGTGGACCGGAGCAAACCGGAAAATTTCCTCAAGCCGGAAATCGATTTTGTTGTCACGAAGAAAAAGTGCAAACCGATCCTGGAAAAGGTTATCAACGTACACGGCCTTTCCCGTACGGCAGAAGTGCTGGACGATATCAAGGCAATCGGCTACAAATATTCAACGCTTGCAGGCATGACGGTTTCCGTCTCGGATATGAAGGTTCCTGTCACGAAGCAGAAGCTGATCGAAGAAGCGCAGGCCACCGTGGAACAGATTTCCGATAACTACAGACTTGGACTTTCCACGGAAGACGAACGTTACAAGGCAGTCGTCAATGTCTGGAAGGCAACGGAAAAGAAAGTCAGTCATGATCTGATGGCGGGACTCGATCCCTACAACAACATCAAGATGATGGCCGATTCCGGAGCCCGTGGTTCCGAACAGCAGATTCAGCAGCTGGCCGGAATGCGAGGACTGATGGCCGATACGACCGGACGTACGATCGAACTCCCGATCAAGAGTAATTTCCGTGAAGGACTTGATGTTCTGGAATATTTCATCTCCGCACACGGTGCAAGAAAAGGACTTTCCGATACGGCACTCCGTACCGCCGACTCGGGATATCTGACCAGACGTCTGGTGGATGTTTCCCAGGATCTGATCATCCGTGAGGTCGACTGCTGCGAAGGAAAAGACATTCCGTTCATGGAAGTCAAGGCCTTTGAAGAAACAGTGAAGAAGCAGCAGGACGACGGGAAGGAAGAGACGGAAAATGCAGTCATCGAATCCCTTCAGTCCCGCATTACCGGAAGATATATTGCGGAAACGATAACGGATCCGGATACCGGAGAAGTAATCGTGAAGGCGAACCACATGATCACCCCGAAGAGAGCCGAGGGAATCATGAACGTCTTCAAGAAGACCGGACGCGATTCCGTAAAGATCCGTACAGTACTGACCTGCAAATGCCACAACGGAATCTGCGCAAAGTGCTACGGCGCGAACATGGCGACCGGCCAGGCGGTTCAGGTAGGCGAAGCAGTCGGAATCATTGCGGCACAGTCGATCGGTGAACCCGGTACGCAGCTGACCATGAGAACCTTCCATACGGGCGGTACAGCCGGTTCCGATATCACACAGGGTCTTCCCCGTGTCGAGGAACTTTTTGAAGCCCGTAAGCCCAAGGGACTTGCAGTCATTTCGGAAATTGCCGGCGAAGTGCAGATCAAGGACCAGAAGGTTAAAAAGGAAATCACCGTCACTGACAGCGAAAACGGAAACGCGAAGACCTACAGTATTCCGTTCGGAGCGACCATTATTCCGGAGGACGGAGAAGTGATCAGCGCCGGCGATGCGCTGACAAGCGGTTCTCTGAACCCGCATGATATTTTGAAGATCAAGGGCGTGCGTGCCGTGCAGGACTATATGATCAGAGAAGTCCAGCAGGTTTACAGACTGCAGGGCGTTGAAATCAACGATAAGCATATCGAGATCATCGTGCGGCAGATGCTGAAGAAGATCCGCGTGGACGAGGCCGGTGATTCCGGAATTCTTCCGGGTGTCACGATGGATGTCCTCGAATATAACGATGTAAATGAAAAGCTGACCGCAGAGGGAAAGAAGCCTGCGGAAGGAAAGCAGATCATGCTCGGTATCACAAAGGCAAGTCTGGCAACGGATTCCTTCCTTTCGGCGGCAAGCTTCCAGGAGACCACAAAGGTGCTTACCGAAGCCGCAATCAGCGGCAAGACGGATCACCTGGTGGGCCTGAAGGAAAATGTTATCATCGGAAAACTGATTCCCGCCGGTACCGGCATGAAACGCTACAGAAGCGTGAAGCTGGATTCAGATGTGGGCATGAACGATGATGTTCCGCTTTCAGACGGCGATCCGGCTCTGATCGATATGATGGACGAGATTGATGAGCCGCTTCCGGCAGAAGCGAAGACCGGGGCAGAATCCGCAAAGGACGATGCGCCGAAAGCCTGATTTGAAGAAGTAAACTTAAGAATCATAAATGGACCGGGACCGGAGGATATCTCCGATCCCGGTTGGTTTTTGAAATCAAAGACCATCAAGAGCACCGGCAGCGCATCAATCTGTTCGGGATGCGCTTCCGCCCTTATTTTTTTGAATATCTATTCAGGCACCGGCAGCGCATCATTCCATTCGGGGTACGCTCCCGCTAAGCGCCTCGGGCAGCGGCACATAAGGCCGTAAAATACACGGCCTAAGTGCCGGCCTCGGCGATTACCCCTCATGGAACGATGTGCTGCCGGTGTATTTTTTAGCTGCTATTTTACAGGAACAATATTTTCCAAACAGCTCTGGTGCGTAGAATAATTTCGCATCAGATCTTAACGGGATAAAAGGGACATACCCGCGGCGCATAGGGGCGCTTTGAAGCCCCGTAGCCGCGGGTATGTCTCCTTTTATCCTGAGAGCTTTTGCTTTGAAAATATCACTTGCGGGAATATTTGTCATGAAGATATTTATCCGGGAAAAACCGCCCCGAAAATCATATCCGGAATGTACATGTTGACACCCTGTCACTTTTATGATATCGTAGTGTCTTGTGAAAGTGACATGGTGTCATTTTTCTGCAAAACGAAATTCGCAAAGATCAAAACAATCAGAGAATTCAAGCGCAGGCATGACACCGGCTGCAGAAGGAGAGGCTATGCCGACAGAACGATTTGAAAAGCTGGCTCCGGAAAAGAAAGAACGCATCCGGCAGGCGGCGATCAGTGAATTCTCGCGGACGGATTTTGAAAATGCATCGATCAACAGGATCATTCAGGATGCGGATATTTCCCGCGGGAGTTTCTACACGTATTTTGCGGACAAAATGGATTTGCTGCGGTATATCATGATGGGCTACAAAACTGAACTCCAGAGTACGTTAATCCGGTTTCTCGACGAGGAAAACGGAGACCCGTTTAAAATGGCCGACCGCATGTACCGGAAAATCTGCCAGTGGTATAAGAACGACAAACAGTCAAGAATCGTGCAGACATTCTGGTCCAGCATGCATGTTTTTGCGAAGGCCATGGAAGTGGATGAAACGGACCGGTCCGTCTACAGCAGCAGGCGGTTCAGGATGTTCTGCGAGACACTCTACGAGCATACCGACCATATCCATTTTCAAATCAGCAAAGAAGAATTTGTTCCATTTACGGAAATGATTCTGACGACTACCCTGCGGGACGCCATCCACAGCAGTGTCAAACCGGAGAGCAGAAAAACGATCAGACAGGCAATGAACATGCAGATGAATTTCATCCGCAACGGAGTATATCACAGGTAAAGGCAGGGGAAAACATGAAAAAAGTACTGAAGGTATTCATCTGGTTGGCTGTAATCGCCGCGTTAATCGGCGGCATTGTGTATTTCTATCTGAAGAAGAAACCGGCAGAGGTGATCGAAACCAAGCCGGCTGTCTCCGCGTCTCTTCCCGGAAAGCATGATATCATAAATTATACGGAAGCCGTGGCCACTGTGGCGCCTTCTGAGGAAGTGAAGGTTCTGCCGAAGATGAGCGGCGAGATCACAGAAGTGAATTTCTCGCTTGGCGATCACGTCGCTGCGGGCGATGTGCTTCTTTCCATTCATTCCGACGCGCTGAAGTCGCTGCAGATCCAGGTGGATTCCGCGAGGATTGCCATGAATGATGCAGCCACGGCTCTTGGCAGGACCAGAGAACTTTTCAGTGCCGGAGCCGTCTCGGCACAGCAGATGGACAGCGCCGAAAGCGCCGCGAAGAGCACGAAGCTTGCCTACGAAAGCGCGCAGACGCAGCTGGATCTGCAGAGCGGATATACGTCGGTTACCGCACCGATTTCCGGTACGATCGGAACCAAAAACGCGGAGGTGCACGGTATGGCGGTCCCGTCTTCCGCTGTGTGCACCATTACCGGGGAAAGCGGCATGCAGATTTCCTTCGGCGTTCCCGAAGGCGCGCTTTCCAACATTGAAATCGGAAATACGCTTGAACTCCAGAAGAATTCCAAAACATACAAGTGCACGGTGACGGAGATATCGAATAAAGTTTCCGCATCGTCCGGTCTGTACGAGTGCAAGGCAGACATTGCCGATGCCGGAGATCTTTTAAGCGGGTCCAAGGCGAAGGTGAAGCTTGTTTCCGCAAAATCGTCACAGGTGCTCTGCGTGCCGGTTTCCGCAGTCTTTTACGCGGACGGAAAGCCGTTCGTCTATGTATATGATGAAGCTTCCGGAAAGGTAAAGAAAACGCTGTTTACGCAGGGACTTTCGGATTCGGAATTTATGGAAGTGAAGTCCGGGATCGATGAAAAATCACAGATCGTCTCGACCTGGAGCAAGGAAATATACGACGGCGCAGAAGTTTTACTGCAGCAGTAACGGAGGGCGTAATGAAGAATCTGACAAAATTTGCACTGAGGCGCCCGGTGACGCTGCTACTCGCTCTGGTGACCATCCTGTTTTTCGGCCTGAAGGGTCTCCTTTCCGCGCCGATGGAACTGACGCCGGATATGGAATATCCCATGATGATTGTTTCCACGGTCTATTCAGGAGCAAACCCGGAGGACATCAATGAACTGGTCACCAAAAAGATCGAAGATAATGTTTCCACCTTAAGCGGCTTAAGCAAAGTGAATTCCTATTCCATGGAAAACATGTCCCTGGTACTGCTCCGTTATGAATACGGGACCAACATGGATACCGCATATCTGGAACTGAGAAAAAGTCTGGACAGCGTAAAGTCGAAGCTTCCGGATGATGCAAAGGATCCGTCGCTTCTCGAGATGGACATGAATGCGCAGCCAGTCATGCAGATCACGATCAGCGGCGGAACGGATGAGAACCTGAGAAGCTATGTGAACGACCGCATTATTCCGGAACTGGAGAAGCTGGCACCGGTCGGAGAAGTCTCCATTTCCGGAGGACGTGATCATTACATCCGCGTGGAAGTGGACGAGCAGAAACTGAAACAGTATCACCTGAGCATGAGCGGCCTCGCACAGATCGTAGGCGCGGCAGATTATACCATGCCGGCAGGCTCCACCTGGCTGGGAAATCAGTCGATCAGCGTCAGCTCCGGTGCGGAATATAAGACCATCGATGCGATCAAATCCATTTCGGTACCGCTTTCGACCGGTGAAGTGGTACGCCTTTCCGATGTCGCTTCTGTCTATGACAAGCTGAAGGATCTGGACAGTATTTCCCGTTTTGACGGTCAGGATGTTGTTACGGTTTCAGTCAAAAAACAGCAGAGCGCGAGTGCCGTGAAGGTTTCAAATGCGGTGCGCGAGGAACTGAAGAAACTGGAAGCGGACAATCCTTCCCTGAAGGATCATATCAGCTATGATTCCCGCGACACGATCATGAATTCGCTGAAGGGCGTTTTTGAGACGCTGATCATAGCAATTCTTCTGGCAATGGCAATTCTGTTCCTGTTCTTCGGAAATGTCAAAGCGTCCCTGATTGTCGGAAGTTCCATCCCGATTTCCGTTCTCGTGGCACTTGTGTGCATGAGTGCGATGGGTTTTTCCACGAACCTTATTTCCGTAGGTTCCCTGGTGCTTGGCGTCGGCATGGTGGTGGACAATTCCATCGTGGTCCTGGACAGCTGTTTCCGGGCGAAGGAAGAAGACGCGAAGAAGCACGGCACGACCTTTTACGATGCGGCCCTGGAGGGCGCGGGAACCGTTCTTTCCGCAATCGCGGGTTCCACGATTACAACCTGCGTCGTGTTCCTGCCGCTTGCGCTTTTGCAGGGACTTTCCGGACAGCTGTTCAAGCAGTTCGGTTTCATGATTGTTTTCTGCATGCTGGCATCGCTGTTCTCGGCGTGCACGATCGTACCCCTGATGTACTACTATCTGCATCCGGTGGAACGGGAGTCGCCGGTCAGCCGTTTCATGCATGCATTTCAGGAAGCGTATAAGAGAGCGGTTGCCAGAATCCTGCCGCACGGCGTTCTGATAACACTCGGGGTCGTCGCAATGCTTGTCGGTTCCTGCTTCCTCGCGACGAAACTCGGCATGGAACTGATGCCTTCGATCGACGGCGGCATCGTGAATGTCAGCGTGACCATGAAACCCGGTCTCAAGGCGGAAGCTGCAGACGAGATCATCAAGAAGGCGGAAAAAATCGTTGCGGATGATCCGGACGTCAAGGATTATCTGCTGACCTACGGAAACAGCGGCGTTTCCGTGATGAGTGCCGGCGGTACCGGCGGAAGCATTACCGCATATCTGAAGAGCGACAAGGAAGGACGTAAGACAAAAACCGCCGATAAGGTGGTACAATGGAAGAAAGCATTTGCTCTGATTCCGGACTGTACGATCACGGCGGAAACTTCCAGTGAATCCGGCATGAGCATGCTGAGTACGAATACCGTGGAAGTGGATCTGGAAGGCACGAACCTTGACACGGTGAAGAAGACCGCGGATGATCTGGTGGAAAAACTGCATCAGGAGCCGTATGTCACAAAGGTACATTCCTCCATGGAAAATGCGGCGCCTCTTCTGAAGGTTAAGGTGGATCCGGTGAAGGCACAGGCGGAAGGCCTGACGCCTGCCGGGATAGGTTCTTCTCTTTACATGGCCATGAGCGGCAAGGAAGTGTCAACGTTCACAGTGGACGGAAAAGACTATTCCGTAAGAATCGAGTATCCGGACGGAAGCTTTAACTCTGTGGATCAGATCAGATCACATCTTCTGACCACGGCGTCCGGAACGGAAATCCCGCTTTCGGATATTGCCGATGTGGAATTTGAGGACAGCCCGAGCACAATTGTGAAATCAAATAAGAAATATCAGGTTTCGATCAAGGCGGAACCGGTGGAGCAGTATAAGAAGACCGCGGACAGGAGCATGAAGGATTTTGTGAAGAATGCGGATCTTCCGGCCGGCGTGGAGATGGCGGATAACGCCATGGACAGTATGATGAAGGATGAGATCGGAGCGCTAGGCGGAGCGCTCGGTACGGCAATCTTCTTAATCTTCATCGTCATGGCAATGCAGTTCGAGTCGCCGAAGTTTTCCATCATGGTCATGACGACCATCCCGTTCTCCCTGATCGGAGCATTTACCGCACTGTTCCTTGCCCGGTGCAAAATCAACATGGTTTCCATGATCGGATTCCTGATGATGGTCGGAACGGTCGTGAATAACGGTATCCTCTATGTGGATACGGTGAACCAGCTGCGGGTCGACATGGATCTTGACACGGCGCTTGCCGAAGCCGGCGCCATCAGACTGAGGCCTATCCTGATGACGACGCTTACGACGATCATCGCAATGGTGCCGCTCTGCATGGCAATCGGAGAATCCGGTCAGCTTCTGCAGGGACTTGCGCTGGTGAATGTGGGCGGACTGACTGCATCGACCATTCTGGCGCTTCTGGTGCTCCCGGTCTTTTACAGGGGCATGGACAACATCGGAAAGAAAAAGAAAAATGCAGTGCCGGCGGATGTAGATTAAATGCCGGCAGTGAAATCTCAAGTTGAACCGGAAGGAGCAGAACATGAAACGGGCATTCATAAAATTTTCGGCAGCTGTTCTCGGCATGACCATGATATTCACCGGCAGTCCTTTCTCTGCCTTTGCGTCCTCGCCGTCGTTTGCCAGAACGGATGAAGAATGGGCTTCTCTGCAGGATAACCGGATGGAGTACGGTGAACTGGAAGGACTGGTGCAGGAATATAATCCGACGGTCCAGCAGAATCAGTTTGACTATCAGCAGTTCCGGAAGGACTACGGAGACAAAAAGGACGACGTGACGCAGCATTACCGCGACCTTGCGCAGGAGATTCTGAGCGATATCACCTATCCGGATCCTGATGATGCCAATTACGCCGCACTGATGACGGTTGCCCTTTCGAGCGAGACACAGGCAAAAAATCTGGAGACGACGGCAGACAAAAATATGGAGGACTCGGAGACGAAGCGTCTTACTTATGAGATGGCAGAGAAAACTCTTGTCCAGACTGCCGAGAACAATATGATCTCCTATCATACCGGTCTTCTTGACATCACAAAGAGCGAGAAGGAACGGGATTTAAGTTCCGTTCTGCTTGCGGCAGCACAGGCCAGAAGAGATGCGGGGACCGGAACGGATACGGAGGTCCTCACATCACAGCAGAGCGAACTCAGCGCGGAGCAGGCGGTTTTAAAGTCACAGTCGGATTTAAGCGACATCAAGCGGAAACTTCAGATCATGCTCGGCTGGGACGGAAATGCAGAGCCGGAAATCGGAGATATCCCGGAGCCGGATTTAAGCCGGATAGACGGAATGGATCCGGTAAAGGACAAAGATAAGGCGCTGGAAAATAATTACACGCTCCGCATCAATCAGAAGAAACTTGCCAATGCAAACTCGGATACGCAGAAGAACACGCTGAACTCGACAATCGCCGACAACAAGGCAAAGATCGCCTGGAGTCTTACGACCGCCTGGCAGAACGTGATTACCGCCCGCAACAATTACAACGCGCTTTTAACCGATACCGAACTTAAGAGAGTCCGGCTGGAACAGGCATCGCTTAAGTACGGAAACGGCACGGACAGCAGACTTTCTCTGGATCAGGCACAGATTGCATATGATGAGGTGCAGATCTCTCTGGAGGAAGCAAAGTTAACTCTGTTTCAGAACATGGAAACATATGACTGGAATGTGAAGGGGCTGGCAAATGCTTCTTAAAGGAAAAGAAAAATCAAATACGGCATGCGGAGGAAAATGCGGCCGGCATTCCGGTTCCCTCCGGGGACTGAAAAGAAATGCCGCCTGTTTCATGGCTGCGCTGTCCGTACTCACGCTGTCCCTTCCGGGGACGGCCTTCTCTGCCGTGACGGCTCCGACCGCTCCGGCGGACCGGGGAAAGACGGGAGCAGAACTGAACGGCTATACGGAAGAACGCTGGGCAGAACTGAATGACAATACTCTGAATTATGAGGAACTCCATGACCTCATCCATACGTTCAATCCGTCCATCTCTGCAGCATGGGCCGGATTTGATTCCGCGATTACCGATATGAACACCATAGGGGAAAATCTCCAGAGCCGCAAGCGGGAAATGGGAATTTTAAAGGACGAGGCAAAGACATCCGGCGACGGGGCGTCCTATGCGAACTATGTCATGCAGGAGATCATTCTGAAAAAGGCAGCCGGAGCAATTTCGGATGCAAAGGATCTGCTTTCACGACCGGTGACGAGCTCAAACCGTCCGCTACGGCAGGCGGAGGCCCAGGCCGTGGCCGGCGCCCAGTCACTGATGATTTCCTGTGCCTCGATGGAGGACCGGAGACAGATTCTTTCCGAACTTGTAAAAATGCAGCAGGCGCTTTACGAAAATGCCGCGGCAAGGGAGAGTGCGGGAACCGGAACCGCGGCAGACACGCTGAGCGCGGAAGTCGCTGTCGAGAAGGCAGAGGTGCAGTTAAGCCAGATTGAAGATGCAGAAGGAAAAATCAAGCAGAGTCTTATCCTCATGTGCGGGTGGAGCGCAGATGCCGACCCGGTGATCGGGGAAGTTCCGGATGCGAATCTTTCCGAAATTGACTCCTTTGATCCGGATAAGGATATTACTGCGGCAATCGGGAATAATTACACGCTGATTTCCTTCCGGAACGGAGAAGACAGGAAATCGACCGCATCGTTTCAGGCAAGGGATCTGAACGAACAGGCGATGGAGGACACGCTTCTTTCCAATCTGAAATCATATTACAATGATATCCTGGAGAGCAAAGCCGGACTTGAGGCGGCCGAAGTCGGCCTTCAGGCTGCGGAAAGTCAGAAAACCGCGGCGGACATGCAGTACGGACTCGGCATGATTACGGCAGCACAGTACAGCGGCGTGATCGTGTCCTATGTACAGGGAGAATCGGCCCTGAGGACTGCGCAAAGAACGCTTTTCTCGGCTGAGGAGACTTACCGGAGAGCGCTGGAAGGAATCTGTCCGGTCGGGGAATACGCGGACAAAGCCGCTCCGGACAAATCCGTAAAAACAAAAAGCAGGGCACACACATCTCCCGGAACGCTGCAGTAATCCGTTCAGACCGGAGAGGCAGGTCTGCTGCGGCATCCGGAATCGGAGAATGCGTGCGGAACACGGATGATTTTCTTGACATTCAAATAACCCGAAAGTATAATGATATGGCGTGTCGTTCCGGCACACCATATTTTTTGTCGCGGAAATAAGAGGAAAAATACCGGCATGCGGAAAGACGCGGAAAAGTAACCAGTCAGCAGCAACCACAGTTTTTACATCACAACAGGAGGTGAAACAGAGAAATGCCATCATTTAATCAGTTGGTAAGAAAGGGCAGGGAGACTTCCGAACGGAAGCCGAAGGCACCGGCACTGATGAGAGGATTCAATTCCCTTCACAAGAGGCCGATCGCCGATAACTGTCCGCAGAAGCGCGGAGTATGCACGGCCGTTAAGACCGCAACCCCGAAGAAACCGAACTCTGCTTTAAGAAAGATCGCCAGAGTCCGTCTTTCAAACGGAATCGAAGTAACAAGCTATATTCCGGGAGAAGGCCACAATCTTCAGGAGCACAGCGTTGTCTTAATCAGAGGCGGAAGAGTCAAGGATCTGCCCGGAACACGTTACCATATCATCCGCGGAACGCTCGATACCGCAGGTGTGGCTAACCGTATGAAAGCACGTTCCAAATACGGCGCCAAGAGACCCAAAGCAAAGAAAGCCTGATTCAGGGTATCAGGGGCAGCACATTGTAAAAGATCATACTGAGAAATACTCATAAGTGCAGGATCGGTTTGTGATATAAATCTGTAGGTTGCAGATGAATTCATAAAATCAGAATCAAGCGCGAACATAAAAGCCGCGGAAGCGGTTTATGAGTACCGATGATCTAATTGACCGGAAAGGCAAAGGTTCCGGCCGGATAATTAAGGAGGGAAGTAACGTGCCACGTAAAGGTGAAGTTAAGAAGAGAGATGTTCTTGCCGACCCGATCTACGGGAACAAGACCGTAACGAAGCTGATCAACAGCATTATGCTGGACGGCAAGAAGGGCGTTGCGCAGAAGATCGTTTACGGCGCATTCAGCCGTGTCAAGGAAAAAACCGGCAAGGAGCCGGTAGAAATATTCGAGACCGCCATGAACAATATCATGCCGGTACTGGAAGTCAAGGCAAAACGAATCGGCGGTGCCACATATCAGGTCCCGATCGAAGTGAAACCCGAAAGAAGGCAGGCTCTGGCGCTTCGCTGGATCACCCTGTATTCGCGCGAGAGAGGTGAGAAGACGCAGGAGGAAAGACTTGCGGGCGAGCTCATGGACGCAGCGAACAACACCGGTGCATCAGTAAAGAAGAAAGAGGACATGCACAAGATGGCAGAGGCCAACAAGGCTTTTGCGCATTACAGATTTTAATTAGGAGGAACCAAAATTGGCTGGAAGAGAATATCCTCTGGAGAGGACCAGAAATATTGGTATCATGGCGCATATCGATGCCGGAAAGACGACACTGACAGAGCGCATCCTCTATTATACGGGCGTCAACTACAAGATCGGTGAAACGTATGAAGGAACTGCGACCATGGACTATATGGCGCAGGAGCAGGAAAGAGGAATTACCATTACGTCCGCGGCAACGACCTGCCACTGGACGCTGCAGGAAAACTGCAAGAAGAAACCGGGTGCTCTGGAGCATCGTATCAACATCATCGACACTCCCGGACATGTTGATTTCACGATTGAAGTCGAGCGTTCGCTCCGTGTCCTTGACGGCGCGGTCGGCGTGTTCGATGCAAAGGGCGGCGTTGAACCGCAGTCTGAAAACGTATGGCGCCAGGCGGATACCTACAATGTACCGCGTATCGCCTTCGTCAACAAGATGGACATCATGGGTGCCGACTTCTTCAACACCGTGAGTCAGATCAAATCCCGTCTCGGAAAGAATCCGGTCTGCATTCAGCTGCCGATCGGAAAGGAAAACGATTACAAGGGCCTGATCGATCTTTTTGAAATGAAGGCTTACATCTACAACGACAACAAGGGCGAGAATATTGACATTACGGATATTCCCGGGGACTTGAAGGATGAAGCTGACGAGTACCGCACGAAACTGGTCGAGCAGATCTGTGATCTGGACGAAGACCTGATGGGACAGTATCTGGATGGCAGGGAACCGTCCGTCGAGGACATGAAGAAAGTCCTTCGGAAGGCGACCATTGAAGGAACGGCGACTCCGGTTACCTGCGGAAGCGCGCATTTCAACAAGGGTATCCAGAAGCTTCTGGACGCGGTCATTGAATATATGCCCAGTCCGGCAGACATCCCGGCTGTAAAGGGAAAAGATCTTGAAGGAAATGATGACGAGCGGAAGGCGTCCGATGACGAGCCGTTTGCAGCGCTTGCATTCAAGATTATCTCCGATCCCTTCGTCGGAAGACTCAGTTTCTTCCGCGTTTATTCGGGGACATGCAACACGGGTTCCTATGTGCTGAACTCGACGAAAGACAAGAAAGAGCGTCTCGGCCGTATTCTGCAGATGCACGCCAACAAGCGGATGGACCTCGAAAAGGTTTACTCCGGCGATATTGCCGCAGCAGTCGGATTCAAGAACACCACGACCGGCGACACGATCTGCGACGAGGATCACCCGATTATCCTTGAGTCTCTGGAAATTCCGAAGCCGGTTATCGATATTGCAATCGAGCCGAAGACAAAAGCCGGACAGACCAAGATGATCGATGCGCTGCAGAAGCTTGCAGAAGAAGATCCCACGTTCCATGCGACGACCAACCAGGAAACCGGCCAGACCATTATTTCCGGAATGGGCGAGCTTCATCTGGAAATCATCGTGGACAGACTTCTCCGCGAGTACAACGTGGAAGCGAATGTAGGTGCCCCGCAGGTTGCCTATAAGGAAACGTTCACGAAGCCGGTCGATGTGGAAGGACGCTACATCAAGCAGTCCGGAGGTAAAGGACAGTACGGCGACTGTAAAGTCAGGTTCGAACCGATGGATGCGAACGGCGAAGAAACCTATAAGTTTGACAATGCGGTTGTCGGCGGAGCCATTCCGAAGGAATACATTCCGGCAATCGACGAAGGTATTCAGGAAGCTGCAAAGTCCGGTATTCTGGCAGGTTTCCCGGTGCTCGGCGTACATGCGACCGTATACGACGGTTCCTATCATGAAGTCGACTCCTCCGAAATGGCATTCCATATTGCCGGATCCATGGCATTCAAGGAAGCCATGCAGAAGGGCGGAGCGGTCATCATGGAACCGATCATGAGAGTGGAAGTCAGCATGCCGGAAGAGTACATGGGAGATGTCATCGGCGATCTGAACTCCCGCCGCGGCCGGATAGAGGGCATGGAAGACATTGCAAGCGGCAAGATGGTCAAGGCTTTCGTACCGCTTTCGGAAATGTTCGGATATTCGACGGATCTCCGTTCCAGTACGCAGGGACGCGGTAATTTCTCCATGTTCTTCGATCATTATGAGCAGGTACCGAGGAATATTCAGGAAAAGATCCTGAACGATCACAAGGGCTGATGCAGCCCTCCCATTTTTGGGAAAATGCTTGATAAACCTTTATTTCTACGATATAATAACAAACAGTCTGACACAGAACCTTAACCCTTCACGGAAGGGTTCATATGAAGGAGGATTTTAAAATGGGAAAAGCGAAATTTGACAGAACCAAACCGCATTGCAACATCGGAACAATCGGCCATGTCGATCACGGCAAAACAACCCTGACCGCGGCTATCACGAAAGTACTTGCCGACAGGGAACCGAGCGCTACAAACCAGGTTGTTGCATTTGATAACATCGATAAGGCACCGGAAGAGAGAGAGCGTGGAATCACGATCAACACCGCTCACGTAGAGTATGAGACCAAGGCCCGTCACTATGCACATGTTGACTGCCCCGGACATGCTGATTACGTTAAGAACATGATCACCGGCGCTGCTCAGATGGATGGTGCCATCCTGGTTGTTGCTGCAACCGATGGTGTTATGGCTCAGACAAGAGAGCACATCCTGCTTGCGCGTCAGGTAGGTGTTCCGTACATTGTCGTATTCATGAACAAGTGCGACGCTGTCGACGATCCGGAACTTCTGGATCTGGTCGAAATGGAAATCAGAGACCTCTTAAACGAATACGAATTCCCGGGCGATGATGTTCCGGTTATCCGCGGTTCCGCTCTGAAGGCTCTTGAGGATCCGAAGGGTGAATGGGGCGACAAGATCATGGAACTCCTGGATGCAGTTGATAAGTACATTCCGGAGCCGGTTCATGAGAATGACAAGCCGTTCCTTATGCCTGTCGAGGATGTATTCACGATTACCGGACGTGGCACCGTTGCTACCGGCCGTGTAGAGCGTGGACAGCTGAAGATGAACGACGAAGTCGAAATCCTCGGCATCAAGGATGACAAGAAGAAATCGGTTGTCACCGGTATTGAAATGTTCCGTAAGCTGCTTGATTATGCAGAAGCAGGAGATAACGTAGGACTTTTACTCCGTGGTATCGAGCGTGAGGATGTTGTCCGCGGACAGGTTATTGCAAAACCCGGTTCGGTTACCGTCCACAAAAAATTTACGGCTCAGGTATACGTACTGACCAAAGATGAAGGCGGACGTCATACCCCGTTCTTTAACAACTACAGACCGCAGTTCTATTTCCGTACAACGGATGTTACCGGTGTATGCGAACTGCCGCAGGGAACTGAGATGTGCATGCCCGGCGATAACGTCGAGATGACCATCGAACTGATTCACCCGATCGCATGCGAGCAGGGACTTCGCTTCGCTATCCGTGAAGGCGGTCGTACAGTCGGTTCAGGAAGAGTTGTTAAGATTCTGGATTGATCTGAAGACACAGCAATGTGAATGAAATCCGGGGAAGAACGAAATCAATCGTTCTTCCCCTTTTTTGCATCAGCATTCAGTAAACGCGCCAGTGGCGCGTTTAACTGAATCCACCGGAGATGCAGTCAGAGTACCGGTGGCACTCTGATCTGGATATATCAGCAGGCAGTCAGAGTATCAGTGAAACTCTGATCCGTATACAACAGCATACAGTAAATGGCAATGCCGGAAACGGCAGAAAATGGGGAAGCAATATGTCATCGATACAAACTCCCGTGGAAAAAGACGCGGAGAGTGAAAGCAATAAGCAGCTGGCCGTGCATGTTACCAGAGTGGGAATCATAGTCAATGCACTTCTGGCCGTAATGAAACTGACCGCCGGGATTCTGGCACATTCCAGTGCCATGATTTCCGATGCGGTCAATTCCATATCCGATGTCTTTTCAACGTTCATCGTGATGATCGGCGTGAGAATTTCACACCGTCAGAGGGACGAGGAGCATCAGTTCGGGCACGAGAGGATGGAATGCGTTGCGGCGATCGTTCTTTCGATCATTCTGTCCGCGACCGGAATTACAATCGGCTTAAGCGGAATTGATAAAATCAGATCCGGTTTTACGGACAATGCGCTTCAGCCGCCGGGTGCTCTGGCCCTGGTTGCGGCGGTCATAACCATTATCGTCAAGGAATGGATGTACGGTTTTACCGGAAGCGCGGCGAAAAAAACGAATTCTGCGGCTCTATTTGCCAGTGCCTGGGATCACAGATCGGACGCACTGTCTTCGACGGGGTCGTTCATCGGTATTCTGGGAGCCCGTCTCGGCTATCCGGTCATGGACCCGATCGCCTCGGTTGTCATCTGCTTTTTTATTCTGAAGTCTGCAGTGGATATATTCCGGAAGGCAACCGATCAGATGGTGGACAAGTCCTGTGATGAAGGAACCATCAGGGAAATGCGCCACGTGATCCAGAAGGTAAAGGGCGTGGAGCATATCGATATTCTGCGGACGCGGCTCTTCGGAAACAAGATCTACGCGGAAGTGGAGATTACGGTCAAGGGAAGCATGACGCTTCTTTCAGCGCACAATATTGCGGAGGAAGTGCATGCGGAAATGGAAAAGAATTTTCCGGATGTGAAGCACTGCATGGTTCATGTGAATCCGGATTCGGATGACAGATAAACAAATTTAAGATTAGCCTTAAGATTAGCCTTCCAAATAGAAAGCGCCTCAGCGGAGCTACGGGACTTGCAGTCCCTATGCGCTCCTCTGAGGCCTTTCTGTTTGGAAGGCTTAAGTTAGAGTATAGTTAAAATTGGTAAAATCATGTATGCTGTTGAAACGGCATATACGGTAACATGCAGTGATTGAACATACGGGTGTCAGCAGGAAAGTACAGTAACATGCAGTGATTGAACATACGGGTGTCAGCAGGAAAGTTGTTATAGCCACTGCCTTCTGCCCAAATGCTGACGGGGTTGCCTGACCGAAGAATACCGGATATAATGACCAGTACTCTGGAGCATGGAGAAATAAAAAAGGCATTCCCTAAAACGATACTGTGTTA
>Ga0183095_10949_pt1 | contig 42247 bp, 30 predicted proteins | sample BioMet4_FD_130346 | JGI IMG/M metagenome (GOLD analysis project Ga0183095, IMG submission 130346) | Microbial communities from bioreactor (seeded with sewage sludge) at LBNL, California, USA - Biofuel metagenome 4 (v2) (version 3) | ecosystem: Engineered > Bioreactor > Anaerobic > Unclassified ...
ATATTGATTCGTCAAAACTGGATGCGCTGCTTCCCTGGTCAAAGACGCTTCCGATTCCTTGCTACAAGCCACAGCGCCGCTGAAAAGCGGCGTTATTTTATTGGATGGCGCATGGTTTGACACTTACCCTTTTTCGGCATGGGTCTGTGATATAATGACGTAGAGTACAGGAGGACGGATATGAGTTGTCTCTTTCTCTACGGAGGATCCGGAAGCGGAAAAACACATCTGGCTTTTCAGAATATGATCGACGAGTCTCTAAAATTTCCGGAGACCCGTTTCTTTGTGCTGGTACCGGAACAGTACACCATGCTCATGCAGAAGAGTCTGCTTGCCATGCATCCGGACCATGCATCCGAAAATGTGGAGGTAATGAGCTTCAACCGGCTGTCATACCGCGTGTTCGGCGAACTGAATATCAGCCATCCGGATGTCATGGACGACACGGGAAAGGCAATGATCCTCCGCAAGGTCGCGGCGGAAAAGAAGGATGAACTGTCCGTTTTCCGGAATCAGTTTAAGAAACCGGGCTTCACGGGAAACATGAAATCCATGATATCCGAGCTGTACCAGTACGGGATAACCCCGGACATGCTCCGGGAAGCGCTTAAAGGCGATATCAGGCAGTCCCTGAAAAAGAAGCTTTCGGACATGCTTGTCATATACGAGGGCTTTTCCGATTACATCAAAGACCGTTACATTCCGGCGGAGGAGCTTCTGGATGTTCTCTGCAGGGCCGTGCCGGAAAGCACCCTGATCCGTGATTCCGTGATCTTCCTGGACGGCTTTACCGGTTTCACGCCGGTGCAGTACCGGCTGATCGAACTCTTTCTGATTCATGCGAGGAAAGTCGAATTCACCGTGACGATCGGAGAAGAGGAAAGCCTTTACCGGAGAGAGCGGAAGGACGAGCTGTTTTTCATGAGTACGGAAATGACGGCGAGGATCACGGACCTGGCATCGAAGAACGGGATTACCTGCAGCGATATCAGGCTTCCGCTCAAGGGAGAATCGCAGCGGTTTTATAAGTCCCGCGAACTGGCATTTTTTGAGAAGCATTTCCTGCGGCACGACCGGGAAGTCTTTCCGGGAACGCCGGCAGACATCCGCATTGTGAAGGCGCTGAATCCGAAGCAGGAAACGGAATATGTGTCCGGTCAGATCCTGAAGCTTGTGCGGAAATCGGGGTACCGCTACCGCGAGATCGCGGTCGTGACCGGAGATTTAAGTAACTACGGGGATGAACTGAAGCATGAATTTGCGGTGCAGGGAATTCCCTTCTACATGGATGAGAATATGAGCATCCTTTCGAACCCGCTTCCGGAACTGCTGCGGTCGGCGCTTCAGGTCATGACGGAAGCGTATTCCCGCGACAGCATTGTCCGCTTTTTAAAATGCGGGCTGGTGACGGAGGAAACGGAAGAGGTCTGCGTTCTGGAAAACTACATGCTGGAATGCGGGGTCAGAGGATTTCCGAAGATGTCCGCGGCGTGGACCTTTGTTCCGCCCGACATGAAGGACACGGACATGGAGAAGCTGAATGCATTTAAGGACGGCATCCTGTCTTTGCTGCTGCCGCTGCATGATGCCCTTAATGGCGGGCACGCGGCGCTGGAAACCGTCACGGCGGCACTGGAGGAGCTTCTGCGGAAGACGGAAGCCGAAAAGAAGCTGCAGTCCCTGCGCGAAGCGTTTCGGAATGCCGGCGATGTGAGCCGCGAGAGGGAATACGGCAATGTCTTCACGGTGACGGAGCAGCTTTTTAAAAGGATGACCGAGCTCCTGGGAAAAGAGGACGTGACCAGAGAAGAGTACGCGGGCATTCTTGATGCGGGCTTAAACGAAATCCGGGTCGGCATGATCCCCGCCTGCGCGGACCGCGTGGCGGTCGGAGATCTGAAAAGGACGCGGCTTTCGGAAATCCGGGCGCTGTTTTTACTGGGCGCGAACGAAGGCATCATTCCGAGGACTGGCGCGAGCGGCGGCATTCTGACGGACCGGGAAAAAGAACTGCTTCAGGAGATCGGCATGGAACTTTCCCCCACTGCCAGGGAGGACCTGTACACGCAGCGTTATTATCTCTACCGCATGCTGACGGAGCCGTCCGAAAAGCTCTGTATCAGTTGTTCCGGAATGGATGCCGAAGGGAAAGCGCTCCGCGTGTCGGGCATTGTGAACCGCGTGAAAAAGCTGTTCGAAAATTTCCCGGAGGACAATGCGGCCGCAGAGGACGATGAAGAAATCTATTCTGCCGTGCAGGCAGAGCGGGCGCTGATCAGGGCGCTCGCGGACGGAAGGGACCGCAATGCGGGAACGGAACGACTGAAGGGACTTCTCCGCCTCCGCCTGAAATCTTCTTCTGTGCTGCAGGAAAAATCCGCGCAGCTGTTACAGGCGGCATCGGCCGACTACTGTGACACCGGCATAGGGAGCGGGACCGCGGCTTTGCTTTACGGCAGCGAACTTTCGGGAAGCGTCACGAGGCTGGAGGACTTTGCACAGTGCCCCTATGCACACTTTTTAAAATACGGACTCGGACTCGGGGAACGAAAGGTGTATGAGATTGCTCCTTCGGATATCGGAACGCTTTCGCATGCGACGATTGAAAATGCATTCCGCAGGGCGGAGAAAATGAAGAAGCCGCTTGCGGCCATGGAGGATGCGGAGAGGGACCGCATTGTGGAGGAAAGCGCCGCGGAAGCGCTGGAAAACGACGAAAGCGGTCTGTACCGCGACAGCGCGCGGAACCGGTATCTCACTGCGCGGCTTACGGAGATCGCGAAGCGCAGCATTTTCGTGTTTACGGAGCAGCTTAAGAGGGGCCGGTTTCAGCCGGTCATGTACGAGCAGACTTTTTCCGACCGTGACGGACTGCAGGCCATGGATATTTCTCTCTCCCGAGGGAGGAGGCTGAAGCTTCGCGGAAAGATCGACCGGGTCGATCTGGCGGAAGAAAATGATAAAGTCTATGTGAAGATCATCGATTACAAGACCGGAAAAAACAAATGGGAACCCGGCCGCGTCTTAAGCGGGACGGAGCTGCAGCTGGTTCTGTATCTGGATGCCGTGGAAGAAATGATGGCGCAAAGATTCCCGGAAAAGGAAATCATTCCGGCAGCCGTTCTGTACGAGCATATCGACAATCCCTTCATTGACCGGGCGGATGCGGAAACTCCCGCAGAGATGAAGAAGGCGACCCTAAAGGCCATGAAGCCGAGCGGGCTGTTAAACCGCGCGGATGAAGTGATTGCTCTGTTTGATCCGGACAGGGAAACAGCCGGGGAAGTGCTGCCGGTGACGCTGAAGAAAGACGGAACGCCGGATGCGAGATCCGCCGCGGCTGATCAGAACGATATCGACATGCTGAGAAAGTATGTCCTGAAAAAGGCGGCGGAGGAAGGGACGGCTATCCTGGACGGGAAGATTTCGGTTTCCCCGGTTTCCGAAGAGAAGGACAGGAATGCCTGCACCTTCTGTCCGTACGGGGCCGTGTGCCGGTTCGACAGAAAAACGGAGGGGTATGCCTTCCGGAAGGAACCGAAGCGCAAACCGGCGGAAGTATGGGAAATCGTGAACCGGGAAATAACGGGTGGGACAAAGGGATAATCATGGCGGATAAACAGAAATGGACAATCGAACAGCAGAACGCGATGAAGCTGAAAGGCAGGCGTCTTCTGGTGTCTGCCGCGGCAGGAAGCGGAAAGACGGCGGTCCTCACGGAACGCATCATAAGACGCATCACGGATATTGAGAACCCGGTGGATGCGGACGAACTTCTGGTCATGACCTTCACGAAGGCCGCCGCATCGGAAATGCGCGAACGCATTCTGAAGGAAATGGAAGACCGTCTGGAAACGTCGGAACCGGGTACGCCGGAATATGACCGCCTTGCCAGGCAGACGGCCCTGATCGACGCCGCGAAGATCACGACGATCGACAGCTTCTGCCTTTCCGTGCTCCGCGATCATACGGACAGTCTGGAGGCGGATCCCGCGTTCCGCGTCGGCGGAGAAGAGGAACTCGGTCTTTTAAAGGCGGACGTACTGGAAAAAATGATGGAGGCCTGTTTTGAAAAAGCCGATCCGGAATTTGTCCGGTTTGTGGATTCCTATGCCCACGGAAAGACGGACGAAGGGGTCGGAAAGCTGATTCTCTCCGTCTATAATTTTGCGGAGAGCATGCCCTGGCCGGAGGAATGGTACGACGCAGAACGGAACGAAACAGAGCCGGAAACCATCCGCAGTACGCCGGTGGATGAGTTCCCCTGGGTCCGCTATCTGATCGGCGAAATGAAAAAGTTTGCCGGCGAGACCATGAAAAAACTGGATGCGGCAATTCTTCTCTGCAGAGAGGAGAACGGGCCTTCCGGTTATCTGAAGACGCTTTCTTCCGAACGGGAAAAGCTTGAAACAATGGAAAGGGCGGAGACGTACGGCGATCTGAAAAATGCGCTCCTTTCCTTCGACTGGCCGAATATCGGACGGAATCCGAAGAACACGGACCCTGAGACGGCGGGGCTGGTCAAGGCGGTCCGCGATTCCTACAAGAAGCAGATCCGGGACGAACTGATCGTCAGATTTGTTTTTCCGGAGGAACTGATCCGGTCCGATTTAAGCAATGCCTCGGCTGCAGTCCGCATGCTGATCGATCTGGCGGAAAGCTTCGGCGAACAGTATGCGGCAAAGAAACGCGAGCGGAATCTGGTGGATTTCAATGACCTCGAACATATGGCGCTTACGCTTCTCTGGGACAGGAACCCGGACGGAAGCCGCGTGAAAAGCGCGATCGCGCGGGAGTACGAAACGGAATTCCGGGAAATCTATGTGGACGAGTATCAGGACTCGAACCGTGTGCAGGAGCAGCTCATAAAGGCGCTGGAACACGGAGAGGTTTTCATGGTGGGGGATGTGAAGCAGTCCATCTACTCGTTCCGTCAGGCAAGCCCGGAACTGTTCTCGGAAAAGTATGAGACCTATGAAAAATATGACGGCGAAGAGGCGGAGGAAACAGAGAAGCCTGTTCCGGCGAATGTAGGGACCCGCATCAATCTCACGAAAAATTTCCGAAGCAGGACCGAGGTCATAGACACCGTGAACAAGGTGTTCCGCAGGCTGATGGATAAAAGCCTCGGAAACGTGGACTACGATGAGGATGCAGAACTGAAGTACGGGGCCGGCTATGCGCCGTACGGGGAAGAACCCGGGACCGTTCCCGCGGGGAAGACGGAACTTCTCTTGGCCGACACGGCCGATGCGGACGAGGATGCGGATAACCGCGAAACGGAAGCACGGCTGGTCGCGGCCGAAATCAAAAGGCTTACGGATCCGGTAAGCGGGATATCCGTCTGGGACCGGAAGACGAAGTCCTACCGGAGAGCCGGCTATTCCGATATCGTGATCCTTCTCCGCACGCAGAAGGGATGGGCCGAAACCTTCGTGAACACCCTGACGGGGGAAGGCATTCCCGCCTATGCGGAGACCAACACGGGATATTTCGACACGGTCGAGGTAAAGACCGTTTTAAGCATCCTGTCCGCGGCGGACAATCCTCTTCAGGACATACCGCTGGCCGCATTTCTCTGTTCCCCTGTCATCGGCATGACGGAAAAGGAAATCGCCGGGATTGTCTCCGGATGGAACAGGGATCACCGGGAGAGCGGAAAGGAGATCCGGCTTTACCGTAAGCTCAGGGAAGCTTTTGAAGCCGGAGAAACCTCCGCACTGCATGAGAAAATCGGCAGGGCGCTCGGAATGCTGAAGGATTTTTCCGGGAAGGCTGTCTTCATGAAATTAAAGGAGCTGATCCGTTATCTCTATGACGAGACGGGTTACTATGACTATGTGTCCGCGCTTCCCGGCGGGCCGGTCCGCAGGGCGAACCTGGACATGCTGCTGAAAAAGGCAGCGGATTTTGAAATGACCGGATACAGCGGACTCTATGATTTCAACCGCTACATCGAGAACCTGAAAAAGTATGAAACGGATTTCGGCGAGGCTTCCGTATCCGGGGAAAATGACAATACCGTCTGCATCATGAGCATCCACCGTTCGAAGGGACTGGAGTTTCCGGTCTGCATAGTTTCCGGGCTCCGTAAAAAATTCAATCTGCAGGACACGGCGCAGATGATCGTCTCGGATCCTGTCCTCGGGACCGGAGCGGACACGGCGGATCCGGTACTGCACATTAAAGGAAATACGCTGAAAAAGAACATTATTTCCTGGCGGAGAAAGTCGGAGACGCTCGGCGAAGAACTGCGGGTCCTGTACGTTGCCATGACGAGGGCCAGGGAAAAACTGATTTTAACTGGATGCATGGAGAATCCGGCGGAGAGAATCCGTTCGCTTGCGGAAAAAAGAGACATGCCGGACGGCAGAATTGCCATGACGGATATCCGTTCCGCCGGCAATTATCTTGACTGGATTTTCATGGCGGTTTCCGGAAGCCCTGATTTCTGCGGCATTGACATGCGGACGGTGGCGGCGGCGGACCTTGCTTTATCGGCAGCACAGGAGACAGGAAGAGCCGAAAGGATCAGAAAAGAAACGGAAGAGATTTTAAGGGAAAAGGCAGAGCCGGTTTATATCGATACGGATTACCCTTATGAAGCGGATGTTGGTCTCCATACGAAGCTGTCCGTTTCGGAACTGAAACGGATGGGACAGAATGCCGATGAAGAGATGACGGCATTTCCGGACTTTGTCCGGGACACTGCAGACGCAGGCGTTTCCTCCGCTTCCGCAGGTACGCTGTCAAACGGCAGCGCGGAGGCCGCGGCCGGACGCGGTACGGTTTATCACAGGGTCATGGAAAAACTGGATTACGCGGCCGTAACGGACCGTGATTCTTTTTCGGCGTTTCTGCAGAAGTTAAAGGAGCAGGGGCAGCTTTCCGAGGAGGAATATGACTGCATAGACCGGAAGGATTTTGATGCCTGGTTCAGTTCGCCGCTCATGCGGAGGATGGCGGAAGCTTTCCGGAAAGGAAAATTAAAGCGGGAGTCCCAGTTTGTCATGACGCTTCCCGCGGATGAAATCTATCCGGGGATCGGGTCGAAGGAACCGGTTCTGATCCAGGGAATCATGGATGCCTGGTTTGAGGAAGAGGACGGAATCGTCCTGGTGGATTACAAGACGGATCATGTTTCCGAAGCCGCGGAACTGAAAAAAAGGTACGCCGTGCAGCTGGATTATTATGCGAAGGCTTTAACCATGATGAAACATAAGAATGTCAGGGAACGCATTCTGTGGTCGTTTGCTCTCGGAGAAGCAATTTTCTTGTAGAAAGCGCCTTAATCGGGTATACTATTCGTATTGACGGAGGTTGGGCATGACAAGACGAACGCTCAGAGAGCATTGCTTTAAAATGCTTTTCTGCATGGATTTTTATCCGAAGGAAGAGGCAGACGAACAGATCGAGGATTATTTCCGTTCCGGCAGCGAAGAAGAGACGGATGAAAACGGGAAAACGGAAGTCGTGCATCTCGTAAAGCTGGATCCGGAAGAGGAAGCGGAACTGAAAAAGAGAGTGGAAGCCATCCTTGACAAACTTCCGGAGATTGATGAGACCCTGCAGGTTGTCACGGAAGGATGGAAGCTGAAGCGCATGGGAAAGGTGGAACTGAGCATTCTCCGCCTGGCATGCTACGAGATCAAATTTGATGATCTGATCCCCGACAAGGTCGCGATCAACGAAGCGGTGGAACTTGCCAAAAAGTTCGGCGGAGACGAGTCTCCGGCATTTGTAAACGGAATTCTGGCAAAGCTGGTGTGAAATGGCGGGAATTTATTCTGTATCACAGGTGAATGCCTATCTGAAGAATATGTTCTCGCAGGACTTCATGCTGGCCAGAATCAGGGTCCGCGGTGAAGTGTCGAATGTGACATATCATTCGTCCGGACATATTTATTTTACAATCAAAGATGCAGGAGGGACTTTATCCGCGGTAATGTTCTCAAGCCAGAGGAAGGGTCTCTCTTTTCAGATGCATGAAGGACAGAAAATCGTCGCCTCGGGCAGCATAGAAGTGTACGAGCGTGCCGGAGTCTATCAGTTGTACGCGGTAAAGATCGAAGAGGAAGGCAGAGGGGATCTTTACGCGGAATTCCTGAAGCGGAAGGAAAAGCTTGAGGAAATGGGCATGTTCTCGGAAGCCTACAAAAGACCTGTGCCGAAATATGCGAAGACGGTCGGGATCGTCACGGCACCGACCGGGGCTGCCATACAGGACATCATCAATATTTCGACGCGGCGCAATCCCTATATCCAGCTGGTGCTCTGCCCGGCGATCGTGCAGGGAGAAAAGGCCCCCGACAGCATTGTCCGCGGGATAAAAAAGCTTGACCGGTACGGTGTGGATGTGATCATCATCGGCAGGGGCGGCGGTTCGATCGAGGACCTGTGGGCGTTTAACGAGGAGAAGGTCGCGCAGGCGGTCTTCGACTGCAGGACGCCGGTAATCTCCGCCGTGGGGCATGAAACGGATTTTACGATCGCGGATTTCGTGGCGGACTTAAGGGCGCCGACTCCGAGCGCGGCGGCGGAACTTGCGGTGATGGATTACGGGCGGTTCCGGGAGGACCTTCTTTCTTCCGAAAAGACGCTCGGCATTTTTATGAAACGGAAAATCGTAGCGGCGAAGGAGCGGCTGAACAGGAACCTGCTGAAGCTGAAGCTGAAATCCCCGGCGGTTTCATTACGGGAGCGGAAAACGCATCTCGAAGAAATGAGGACCGGGATCATCCGGGCCATGAAGGAAAAAATCCGCTTGACGGAGAACCGCTTTTTACTGGATACGGAAAAGCTGAAGCAGATTTCCCCGCTGAACCGCTTAAAGGGCGGGTTCGCTTATGTGACGGACGGGAGCGGAAAAGCCGTGAAAGGCGTGGAGAACCTGAAGTCAGATGACGAACTGCTTCTCAGGTTTTCGAACGGAAGTGCAAGGACCGTGATAACGGAGGTGGTAAAAGATGGCGGAAACGGATAAGACCGCGAAGGAAAAAAATGCGGCCAGGAAAGAAACCATAGAAGCTTCCCTGGAAAAACTTGAGGGGATTCTGGAAAAACTGGAAGACGAGGAGACGCCGCTTGAGGAGTCGTTTCAGATCTATGAGCAGGGAATGAAGCTTGCGGAGGAAATCAGCGGCCGGATAGACAAGGTCGAGAAGAAGATGATCGTACTCGAAGGAGAAGAAGATGCCTGATTCTTTTTTTAAAACCGCGGAAATCAACGCGCTGATTGATCCTTTCCTTCCGAAAGAGGAAGGCCTGCAGAAAACCGTATACCAGGCCATGAATGAAGCGGTGAGAAACGGCGGGAAACGGGTGCGCCCCACGCTGATTTATGAAACGGGACGGTGTTTTCTCGGCGTGCGGAAAAAAACGGAGGAAGCATTCCGGCATGAGGCAGCGCCTTTCATGGCGGCGATGGAGATGATCCATACGTTTTCCTTAATCCACGACGATCTTCCCTGCATGGATAACGACACGCTCCGCCGCGGGAAGCCCACGACGTGGTACGCGTACGGAGAAGACATGGCGGTGCTCGCGGGAGATGCGCTGGTTCTGGAGGCCTTTGCGGTTGCGTCCAGAGCGGTTACGGAAGCGGAGGATCCCCGCCGGGCTGCGCTTGCCCTGAAGGTTCTGGCCGAAAAAAGCGGCATGACGGGAATGATCGGCGGCCAGACGGTGGATGTCGAACAGACCGGGAAACCGCTTTCCGAAGAACAGCTTGATTTTATCTACCGGCTGAAAACAGGAGCGCTGATCGAAGGTTCCATGATGATCGGAGCCATCCTCGGAGGCGCCGGGGAACAGGATATTCAGACCGTCGAAAAAATCGGCACGGACATCGGGATCGCCTTTCAGATAGAGGACGATATCCTGGACGAGACCTCCACGACGGAGGAACTCGGGAAGCCGGTTCTTTCCGATGAGAAGAACGACAAGACGACCTTCGTTTCGCTTTACGGAATTGAAAAGGCGAAGAGCGAGGCCGAAAGGCTTTCGCAGGATGCGGTCGGACTGTTGTCACACCTTCCGGGAAATACGGAATGCCTGAAGAAAATTATCATCCGGCTTACGAAGCGGAAAAAATAGGAAGCGGAGAAACATGATACTTGATCAGATCAACAATCCGGGTGATATCAAGAAACTGGATCCGGACAAGCTCAAGGAGCTCTCACACGAGATCCGGGATTTCCTGATCGAAAAAATCAGCGTGACCGGAGGACACCTCGCCAGCAATCTCGGCGTCGTCGAGCTTACCATGGCCATGTACCTTGTCTTTGATCCGCCGAAGGACAAGATTATCTGGGATGTGGGACATCAGTCCTATACCCATAAGATTTTAAGCGGAAGGAAAAATGATTTCGACGAACTGCGTCAGTTCGGCGGGATATCGGGTTTCCCGAAAACCTGGGAGAACCCCTGCGACGCGTTCAACACCGGTCATTCTTCCACCTCCATTTCCGCGGGCCTCGGCATGTGCGAGGCCAGAGACCTGCAGAACCAGGACTATTCCGTGGTGTCCGTGATCGGCGACGGAGCGCTGACCGGCGGAATGGCGTACGAGGCACTGAACAATGCGGCCCGTCTCAAAAAAAATTTCATCATCGTGCTGAACGACAACCACATGTCGATTTCCGAAAACGTGGGCGGGATGTCGGAATATTTAAATGAAATCCGGACCGGAGAAAAGTACAACCGTCTGAAAAAGCAGGTGGCCGGCGCGCTGGAAAAAATCCCGGTGGTGGGAGAGCCTCTGATCGAGCACATCAAGAACACGAAGAACGGAATCAAGCAGCTGATCATTCCGGGCATGCTTTTTGAAAACATGGGAATCACCTACCTCGGCCCGGTGGACGGACACGATATCAGGAAGCTTGTCAATGTCTTGAGAGAAGCAAGACGGCTGGACCATGCGGTCATCATCCATGTCATCACCAGAAAGGGAATGGGATATGCGCCGGCGGAGCGGCATCCGGAGCATTTCCACGGCGTCGGTCCGTTCGACATAGCAACCGGGAAACCGAAGAAGAAAAAGGAACATCCGGACTATACGGACATCTTCTCACGGAAGCTGGTTAAACTTGCGGAAAGCGATCCGAAGATCACGGCGGTCACGGCAGCCATGCCGGAAGGCACGGGACTCTCGGCTTTCCGGAAAAAATTCCCGGAGCGTTTCTTTGATGTGGGGATAGCGGAAGAGCACGCCGTCACGAGTGCGGCCGGAATGGCGGCAGGCGGACTGAAGCCGGTCGTCTGCATTTACTCCTCGTTCCTGCAGCGCGGATTCGACCAGATCCTTCATGATGTCTGCATCCAGAACCTGCATGTCGTTTTTGCGATCGACCGGGCGGGACTCGTGGGAGCGGACGGAGAGACGCACCAGGGCATATTCGATCTGTCGTTTCTTTCCTGCATTCCCAACATGACGGTGCTCGCACCGAAGAACGAGTGGGAGCTGGAGGACGATCTGGAATTTGCGTTTTCCTATCGCGGCCCGATCGCAGTCCGTTATCCGAGAGGGGAAGCGTACCGCGGACTTGCGGAGTTCCGCGCGCCGGTTGAATTCGGAAAGGGCGAAATGCTTTACGAGGAAAGCGAGATCGCCATCCTCGCGGCGGGAAGCATGGTGAGCACGGGAGAACACGTCCGGCAGAAGCTGAAGGAAAGAGGACATGCCTGTTCTCTGGCAAACATCCGTTTCGTGAAGCCGCTGGATTATGAGCTTCTGGACAGAGTGGCCTCCGGGCACAGGATCATCATAACCATGGAGGAAAACGTACTGAAGGGCGGGTTCGGACTTTCGGCGGCGGATTATATTTATGCGCGCTATCCCGAAGTCCGGATATGCCATGTGTCCATCCCGGATGCTTATGTGGAGCACGGGAACGTGACGGTCTTAAGGGAACACCTCGGAATCGATTCCGATTCCATTTTAAAGATGCTGGGAGAAAAATTCGGGTTATGAAGGAAAGACTGGATGTACTGCTGGTAAACAGAAATCTTTCGAAGAGCCGGGAAAATGCGAAGGCACTGATCATGTCCGGCATTGTTTTCGTGGACGGGCAGAAAGAGGACAAGGCCGGAAGTTTTTTTCCGGAGGACTGTCAGATCGAGGTGCGCGGCAGCACGCTTAAATATGTGAGCCGCGGCGGACTGAAACTGGAAAAGGCCATCCGTGAATTTTCGATCGACCCGGCCGGAAAAATCTGCATGGACGTGGGTGCGTCCACCGGCGGTTTTACCGACTGCATGCTGCAGAACGGCGCCGTGAAGGTTTACGCGGTCGATGTGGGCTACGGACAGCTGGACTGGAAATTAAGAAATGATCCGCGCGTGGTCTGCCTCGAGAAAACAAACATCCGTTATCTGACGCGGGAAACCGTGCCGGAGAAGATCGAACTTTCGTCGATCGACGTTTCCTTCATTTCCCTCTCCAAGGTACTGCCGGCGGTAAGAAGCCTTCTTTCCGAAAAAGGAGAGATTGCCGCGCTGATCAAGCCGCAGTTCGAAGCGGGGAGGGAAAAGGTCGGAAAACACGGCGTGGTGCGGGATAAAAAAGTCCATGCGGAAGTGATCAGAGCCGCATGCGGATATGCGGCGGACAACGGGTTCAGGGTCAGAGGCCTCACGTTTTCACCGATCAGGGGACCGGAAGGGAATATCGAATATCTTTATGATCTGGTTCCGGCCGGCTGCGGCCCGGAAGGAAGCAGCCCGGAAACGGCGGGAAGCTTTCACGGACCGACGGATGCGGATATCCTTTCCCTGGTGGAACAGGCGCACGCCGAGCTGGATCCGAAGACCCGTTAAGATTCCGGCTGAATATCGATCTGCATAAAACGGAGGAACGAAATGAAACATTTCTGCCTTTTTCTGAACCCGAGCAAGGAAAATGCCGGCGAGGTTGCCGGGCGGGTCAGAGAATATCTTTTGAAGCACGGCGCGGACTGCATGATGTCCGAAGATGTCCTGAAAAAAGAGGACCTGAAGGGCAGCACGGAATGCGTGATCACGCTCGGCGGAGACGGGACGGTCATCCGGGTTGCTAGGGAAATCGCCGGCACGGATATTCCGATCGTCGGAATAAACCTCGGTCATCTCGGCTATATGACGGGAATCGGCGCGGACCGGGACATCCCGCAGTTTCTCGATGCGCTTATCAACAACGATTTTGAAACGGAAAAGAGGATGATGCTGAGCGGCACGGTCAGGAACGGAGAAGGTGCCGCCGCCGCGAACCTTTCCTTAAACGAGATCGTCATTACCAGAAAGAATACGGTCAAGGCCATTCGTCTGAAGGTTTCCGTAAACGGCCGATTCTTGAATGAATATACAGCTGATGGTATAATAATTGCAACGCCCACAGGTTCCACCGCCTACAATTTAAGCGCGGGAGGACCGATCGTCGACCCGGGCGCGAGGATGACCATCCTGACGCCGATCTGCCCGCACGCACTGGCCAGAAACAGCATTGTTCTGAAGGCGGAAGATGAACTGGACATATCGGTACCGGATCAGGCAACAGGAGAGAGGATTGCGGTGTTTGACGGAGAGACGGAGATCAGTCTGAAAGCCGGCTCGTCCGTGCATATCCGGGAGTCCGATCTGACGACATCCTTTATCAAGATGAGCGGCGGAACGTTTCTGGACCACCTCCGCAGCAAAATGACGACGATCTGAAAAAGCGTTAACGAAACCCTGGCACCGGGAGAAACGTGAGAGACGGACATGAAGCTGGAAAGACATTCAAAAATCGTGGAACTCATCGGGAAATATGAAATCGATACGCAGGAGGAGCTTGCGGAAAGACTCCGTGCGGAAGGATTTACGGTGACACAGGCTACCGTGTCGCGCGATATCCGGGAGCTTAAGCTCTCCAAGATCGCCATGGACAGCGGGAAACAGAGATATACCGTCATGCAGACCCAGGATTCCTTCGCGGACAAATATATCCGCATTCTCCGGGACGGCTATCTCAGCATGGATATGGCTCAGAATATCCTTGTGATCAAGACGGTCGCCGGAATGGCGATGGCGGTCGCCGCTGCCCTGGATGCCATGCACCTGTCGGAACTGGTGGGGTGCATAGCGGGAGACGACACGATCATGTGTGCGGTGCGCAGTGCGGACGATACCATTCTGCTTATGGAGAAAATCAAGAAGATGGTGGCTGTTTGACAGAGGAGAGTTTATGCTGCTTGAACTGCATGTCCGGAATTTTGCCCTGATTGAAAAAGCCGATCTGGAATTTAAGGAAGGCCTCACGGTCCTTTCCGGTGAAACCGGAGCCGGCAAGTCCATACTGATCGATTCCATAGCAGCCTGTCTCGGCGGGAAGGCCGGGAAGGATGTTATACGGACCGGTACGGAAGGCGCCTACATCGAGCTGATCTTTTCGGCGGGTTTAGTCCGGGATAACGGGGAGATCTCCGAAAGAATGAGAGAATCCGGGATAGCGCCGGATGAGAACGGAACGCTGATCATCTCGCGGAAAATACTGCCGAACCGGAGCATTTTCCGCGTGAACGACGAAGCCGTCACGGCTGCGGCCTTAAAGGATCTGACCGGTCACCTGATCGACATCCACGGACAGCACGAGCATCAGACGCTTCTCTATGCTTCCACGCATCTGAAGTTCATCGACCTCCTTTCCCCTGCGGAGTTAAAGGAGCTGAAGAGGGAAAATGCCGCGCTGTACGAAAAATACGCGTCCGTGAAGGAACTCCTGAACAGTCATGCGGACAGGAGCATCCGGGAAAGGGAAGCGGAGATCCTCCGTTACGAAGTGAAGGAAATTGAAGAGGCGGGGTTAAAGGAAGGCGAAGAAGAGGAACTGCATTCCGAATATGTGAAGATCAGGAATGCCGCCAGAATCACGGAGCTCCTTTCGAAGGCTTCGGAGGAACTGGAAACGGACGGGATTTCCAAGGCCTGCCGCGCCGTTTCTGAGGCGGCTGCATTTGACCCGTCGCTTGGAGAACTGGAGCAGGAAGTCTCGGAACTGGACGGGCTTCTGTCCGATGCGGTCAGAAATCTTTCCGACTACACCGAAAACCTCAAGTATGACGAGGAACGGTTTACGGAACTGAACAACCGCCTCGATCTGATCCACAGGCTGCAGGACAAATACGGAAACGATATCGAAGGAATCAACCGCGCGGGACGGGAAAAGAAAGAACGCCTGGAATTCCTGGAAAATTTCGAAGAGGAAAGAAACGGTCTTCAGAAGAAGAAGGCGGAGTACGAAAAGAAACTGGGAGCGCTTTCCCAGAAGATTTCCGGGATCCGCAGAAAAACGGCAGAGGAGCTGAAGACAAGGATAAAGGATCAGTTAAGCGCCCTGAATTTTGAAAATGCGGATTTTGACATTGTGTTTACGGAACTGAAGGATTTTACGGCGGACGGGAAGGACGGTGCGGAATTCATTATCAGCACGAACCCCGGAGAGCCCATGAAACCATTAAAGGATGTTGCGAGCGGCGGAGAACTTTCCAGGATCATGCTGGCGCTGAAGACGGTTCTCGCGGATACCGATGAAACGGAAACGCTGATCTTTGATGAGATCGACGCCGGCATCAGCGGAAGAACCGCCCAGAAGGTTGCGGAACGTCTTTCTCTGATCGGCGGGAAAAGGCAGGTGTTCTGCATTACCCATCTGCCCCAGATCGCGGCGATGGCGGACCATCATTATCTGATCCGCAAGGAGAGTCATGACAGCCGGACGAAAACGGTGATCACGGAAATCACGGGAGCTTCCATCACGGAAGAACTCTCGAGACTGATAGGCGGCACGGAAATCACGCCGTCGGTGAAAAAAGCAGCAGGAGAAATGAAGAAACTGGCTGATGAAAAGAAACGGGGAAATCAAGAATGAAAAATATACTGTTTGTTGCTTCGGAAGCGGTGCCCTTCATAAAAACGGGAGGGCTGGCGGATGTGGTCGGCTCTCTCCCGAAATATTTCGACCGGCGCTATTTCGACTGCAGGGTGATAATTCCGAAATACCTCTGCATTCGCGATGATCTGCGCAATAAACTGGAATATGTGAATCATTTTTACATGAATTATAACGGGCAGGACCGTTACGTGGGGATCCTGAAGTATATTCAGGACGGCATCACGTTCTATTTCATCGACAATGAATCGTATTTTTCCGGATCGAATCCGTACGGAGACTGGCTGTATGATCTGGAAAAATTCGCCTTCTTTTCCCAGGCGGCGCTTTCGGCGCTCCCGGTCATAGGGTTTAAGCCCGATGTCATTCACTGTCACGACTGGCAGACGGGACTTATTCCGGTTTATCTGAAGGACCGGTTCCACGGCGGCGATTTCTACAGGGATATCAAATCGGTCATAACCATCCATAACCTGAAGTTTCAGGGCGTCTGGGATGTCAAGACCATCAAGCGGCTGACAGGCCTGCCGGATTATTATTTCGCACCGGACAAGCTGGAGGCCTATAAGAACGGCAATTATCTGAAGGGCGGGATTGTCTACGCGGATGCCGTGACGACAGTCAGCGAGACCTATGCGAAGGAAATCCAGATGCCGTTTTACGGAGAGGGACTGGACGGCCTGATGCGTGCCCGTCAGAATGCGCTCCGCGGCATTGTGAACGGAATCGATTACGGGGAATATAATCCCGAGAAGGATTCCCTGATCTTCCAGACCTACAATGCAAAGACGTTCCGCAGGGAAAAGGTGAAGAACAAGAAGGCTCTTCAGGCGCAGCTCGGAATGAATCAGGATGAACACAAGTTCATGATCGGGATTGTTTCCAGACTGACGGACCAGAAGGGATTCGATCTGATCAGCTGTGTCATGGACAGCATCTGCGCGGACGACACGCAGCTGGTGGTCCTCGGAACCGGAGACATCAAGTACGAAAACATGTTCCGCCACTATGACTGGAAGTATCATGACAGGGTGTCCGCGCAGATCTATTATTCAAATGAGATTGCACATAAAATCTACGCCGGCTGCGATGCATTCCTGATGCCGTCCATGTTCGAACCGTGCGGTCTTTCGCAGCTGATCGCGCTCAGGTACGGTACGGTACCGATCGTGCGGGAGACAGGCGGACTCAAGGATACCGTTCAGCCGTACAACGAATATGAGGGAACCGGGACGGGATTTTCCTTCGCGAACTACAACGCGCATGAAATGCTGCACACCATACGGTATGCCGCGCATTTATATTATGACAGAAGAAGGGAATGGAACAGGATCATAGACCGTGCCATGGCGGAGGATTTCTCCTGGAAGACCTCGGCACTCAAATATCAGGAACTCTATGACTGGCTGATCGGGTACTGAAGATGAATGTGATGAAACAGATTACTTCGAATCAGGTTCTGGTGTGTGCATGCTTCGGGTGGCTTGTCGCACAGTTTTTAAAGACTCTGATCGATATGTGGTATAATAAATCGTTTTCGCCGGAAAGGCTGTACGGAAGCGGGGGCATGCCCAGTTCCCACAGCGCCACAGTCTGCGCGCTTACGACTTCCGCCGCTTACTGTTACGGACTGCAGTCTTTCCAGTTTGCGGTCTGCTTCGTGCTTTCCGTCATTGTCATGTACGATGCCATGGGAGTCCGCCGCGAGACGGGAAAACAGGCCAAGCTTCTGAATATGATCATGGAGCAGGACTTCTGGAAATTCGACAACCCGGATGCCTTTCAGGAAAAACTGAAGGAGCTGGTAGGCCATACGCCCCTGCAGGTGCTTATGGGGGCCATACTGGGAATCGTCGTTGCTCTGGTCACGGAAAGGGTAGTTTACTTAAGATAAGATGATTAAACTGATCGCAACCGATGTGGACGGTACGCTGGTACCGGAGGGAACAGCAGATATCAACACGGAAATTTTCGAAGTGATTGCCAGACTGCATGAAAAGGGAATCCAGATAGCGGTATCATCCGGAAGACACTGGAGCAGCGTGGAATGGCTTTTCAGGCCGGTCGCTTCGAAATTATTTTATGTTACGGACAACGGGGCCTATGTCGGCATCCGCGGCAGGACTTTGTTTGTGAACAATACCAGACGTGCGTACACGGATGAACTGATCCGTCTCGTACGGGGAGACGAAGAACTTGCCATCGTGGCATCGGACGAAAACGGGTATGCGATTGAGAAAAAAGACGAAACGCTCATTTCGCTTCTTACGGAAGGCTACCACACGAAATGCAGGGTTGTGGATGACCTTACGAAGCAGAATGATTTCATGAAAACCTCGGTTTACTGTCCGACCGAATCCTCCTGGAAGAGGGCAGAGAAGATCAGGACCGCAATGCAGGGGAAACTGAAGATCGAGCGTTCCGGAGAAAAGTGGCTCGACACGAATGCATTCGGCATGAACAAGGGCGTCGGGATCAGGCTTCTGCAGAATTCACTTTCCATCCGTCCGGAAGAGACCATGGTGTTCGGAGATCAGGGAAACGATATTGAAATGCTCCGCAGCGCCTGGTATTCGTTTGCCGTGAAAAACGCGGTTCCGCGCGCAAAGGAAGCCGCGCGGTTCGAGGCGGATGAGGTATCAAGGAACGGCGTGCTGAAAATTCTGAAAATGCTGGTCTGATTTTCTGAAAGCGGAAATACCGTTATATTTTGAAAACTGGGGATGGAACCATGCATATATCCGGAAAACACCGCTTCAGGACTTCTGCCCGAAAATTCCTGCTGCTCACTCTCAGCGCAGCTGTTGTCTGTTCGGTAAGTTCCTGCGGCAGCATAAAAAAAATAATCCCGGCAGTCCAGAACACGTCTTCCGGGAATGAAGTCCGTTACAGCAGACAGCAGATGCTTCTGGTTGTACTGTCCCAGAAAAAAAGTTATCAGAATGCCTACACGGAAAAAATATGGAACACAGCGGCGGGAAGCAGCGGAAAGACCTTTCGGGACGTTTTCTTCGGCGAGACGGAGGAGTTTTTCCGGGAGCTTACCGTGATGAATCTCCTGGCGTCAAAGAACGGGATAAGCCTCAGCACGGAAGAAAAAAGAAAAATCGACGAGGCGGCCGATTCGTTTTTTGAGAGCTCCGTACAGAAAACAGAAGCGCTTCAGGGCATGACGAAGGAAGAAACGGAAGACCTGTTCCGTCAGTATTTTCTGGCAGGAAAAACGGAGGAGTCGCTGATCAGCGGAAGCAGGATTGAGGTGAGCGACAGCGACGCCAGAGTCGTGCGCGTGCAGCAGATCGTGACGGCCGATTCCAAAACAGCCAACGACGTGCATCAGAAAGCGGCGGCGGGAGATGATTTCTATTCGCTGGCCAAAACCAGTTCGTCTTCCGGCGATATTTCCCTGAAGATCGTACGGGGAACCGTTGCCCCTGCAGTTGAGGATGCCGTCTTTTCTCTGAATGACGGCGAGATCAGCAGCATAGTCCTGCTGGACGGAAAATATTATATCTTCAAATGTGTCCAGAGCTATGACAAAGAAGAAACGGCCATACGGAAAAAGACACTGGAGAAGGAGCGGCTGAATGCCACCGTGAGAAAGACATACGAGGATTTTGCGGCACAGTGTCATGTGACGATGGATGCTTCTCTCTGGGAGAAAGTCGTCTCCGGTGCGGATTCTTCTTATGAGGGAGCGGATTTCTTTACCAGTGTCAAGGAGGGTATGAAGGATGGTGGCGTTTGAGGCGGATGACCTGAAGGCATTTACTGCGGGACTTTTCATGCAGGACACATTCGACGGATTTCTGCTGCAGGAGGCTTCGGTTACCACGTTCTGTACATTTTCCGTGGACGGAAGAACCAGCCACGGCTTCTTTTCCGACGAGGAACTCGAAGAGGAAAAAATCGAGGAATATGCAGCCTGGAAAAAGGCACGCCCGTTCTGCTTCGAAATGATACGCGGGAAAAAACTCCCGGTCAGTTTTAAAATCATTTTAAGGCTGTCCCCCAAAGACACGGAAAAGCTGATTGCCGGGGGAAGCGGGCCGGCGGACCTTTCCGCCTCGTCCTGCTTTTTCCTGAACATCAAATACGAGAACGGGAAGCTCAGCTGCATCAGCATGGCATCCTCAAATACGTTTACCAGAGACCGTACGGTCGAACATATCTGGGACGAGTATGCCGGGAAATTTTTTCCGGCGCACGGCATTGCCGTACGGAAAATTTAAATCAGCGGAAAGGACGGTTAACTGCCATGAGAAAAATGGGAAATGCGGATGATCAGCCCAAAACCGGGGGCGGTGATGGAGCCCTGTCCGACGGACTGCCGTATCTGGAAGTCGGCGATTACGGAGAAGACAAGTCCCGCGGGACGGATCTGAAGGACGCGGAAGGAACGGATGAAACGGGAAATGAGGAAAAAGATGACGGAGGGGAATCATCCGACGACGCACTTTCTCTGTATCTGAATGAACTGCAGTCCGTTCCGGAATTTTCCGCAGGAGAAGAGGAACAGCTGATCAGAAAGGCTCACAGCGGCGATGCGGCGGCAGGAAAACGCCTCACGGAAGGAAACCTGAAATTCGCGGCTTCCCTGATCGCGGACTTTAAAGGGGAGGAGCTGAATGTTCAGGAACTGATCGGAGAAGCAAACCTTGCTCTGGTGAATGCGGTAAGCGCCTGCCTTTCCGGAAGCGGCGAAACAGCGCCGGACAGGGATAAACTGCATGAGGAGATCAGAAAAACGGTCCTTGCAGCACTTAAAATCTCTGCGGAACAGCAGAAATCACAGAATATGAGCGACACGGAGGTTGTCCGGAAGGCAAATCTTCTTTCGGAGGTTACAACCGTGATGGCCGGGGAACTCGGGCGGCAGCCCACGATCCCGGAACTCGCGGAAAGAATGCACACGGATGAGGAAACCATCAGATCGCTTCTCAAAATGAGCATGCAGGCAATGGAAAGTTAGTTGCGTAAGCGCTGAAATTTGCTATAATTTATCTGTTGACTTATCTGCAGCGTCAGGAAAGACAGCACAGCACGGAAAAACTTGAAAAGCGGAGGTACTGATATGAAGGGAAATGTTATTGTAGGACAGTCCGGGGGACCGACAGCCGTCATCAATTCCAGTCTCGCCGGAGTATTCAAGACCGCAATGGACCGGGGATTCGGAAAGGTATACGGGATGCGTTACGGCATTCTGGGTTTTCTGGATGAACAGTATGTCGACCTTTCCGATTATATCAAAAATGATCTGGACCTTGAAATTCTGAAACGCACGCCGTCTGCATTTCTCGGCACCTGCCGTTATAAGCTTCCTGCCATTCACGAGGACAAGGCAGTCTACGAAAAGATTTTTGATCTGCTGAACAAAATGGAAATCGATGTTTTCGTCTATATCGGCGGCAATGATTCCATGGATACGATCAAGAAACTTGCGGACTACTCCGTTCTTACCGGCGCGAAGCAGAAATTCATCGGCTGTCCTAAGACCATAGACAACGATCTCGCCCTGACCGATCATACACCGGGATACGGAAGCGCGGCAAAATTCATCGGTACTTCCACCAAGGAGATCATCCGCGATTCTCTCGGTTTTTCCTATAAGAAAAAGAATGTCACCGTGATCGAGATCATGGGACGGAATGCGGGATGGCTTACAGGGGCTGCGGCTCTTTCCAGAGGAGAGGACTGCGACGGACCGGATCTCATTTACCTTCCGGAAATTCCCTTTGACGTTGATAAGTTCGTCTCCAAGGTTGATGCGCTTCTGAAAAAGCAGGATGTCGTGGTTGCCGCGGTATCCGAAGGAATCCGTACCGCAGAGGGCAAGTACGTCTGCGAGATGTCGGCAGGAAGCGACACCAAGGATGTGTTCGGCCACATTCAGATGACGGGAACGGCTGCTTATCTGGCAAACTACATTCATGAAAAGCTGGGATGCAAGACGAGGGGCGTCGAATATTCCACCATGCAGAGAAGCGCGTCGCATCTTGCAAGCCGGATCGACATCAACGAAGCGTTCATGGTCGGCGGCGCCGCGGTAAAGGCAGCGGACGAAGGAGACTCCGGCATGATGGTCGTGATCGACCGTGTTTCGGATGATCCCTATCAGAGCGCTACGGGTGTCTACGATGTCCACAGGATTGCAAACGGCGAGAAGCTGGTACCGCGTGAGTGGATCAACAAGGAAGGCGATTACGTGACGGAGGAATTTGTCGATTACGTAAGACCGCTGATTCAGGGGGATTATCCGTCCGTAATGGTAGGCGGAATCCCGAGGCATCTGGTCATGAACCCGAAGGGCTATAAGGATAATTACTGCCACACCGGGGAGAAGAGTAAAAAGTAAATATACGGAATAAAAGGGGGATTGGCTTTCGGAGCAAATCCTCCTTTTCTGTAGCAAAGTACAGGAAACGGCGCCGCTTTTTATGCGGTGCCGGAAAGAAAAATCGGTTTTGACATCAGGTGCATGAAATTTCAGACGGAGGAAGAGAAAAGATGAGCGTCAGAAGGATTTATGTGGAAAAGAAACCGGAATATGCGGTAAAAGCGGAAGAACTGAAAAACGATATCCGGGATTACCTCGGGATAGAGGGTATCGGAAAGGTCAGAATCCTCATTCGCTATGACATTGAAAATATCACGGATGAGACTTTCGCTTCTTCACTCGGAACGATTTTTTCTGAGCCTCCGCTTGATTTCTGCTATGCGGAAACCTTTCCGCACAATCCGGACGACACGGTTTTTTCCGTGCAGTTCCTGCCCGGCCAGTTCGATCAGAGGGCGGATTCCGCGGTGCAGTGCGTAAGACTGCTGAATGAAGAAGCCAGTCCGGTCATCCGTTCGGCGACGACTTATGTTCTTTCCGGTTCTCTGTCGGAAGAGGAGAAGGAATCCGTCATCAGTTTCTGCGTCAACCCCGTGGACTCGAAGGCCGTTTCCGAAGAAAAGCCGGAAACGCTTGTCGCAGACTACGAAATACCGGCGGACGTGTCCGTGCTGGAAGGCTTTATCAAAATGCAGGACGAAGAGCTGAAGACACTCTGTTCTTCGCTGAACCTGGCGATGACCTTTAACGATTTTCTGTTTATCCGCGATTATTTTAAGAATGACGAACACAGGGATCCGACCATGACGGAGGTCCGGATGCTGGACACCTACTGGTCCGATCACTGCCGGCATACGACATTTTTGACGGAACTGAAAAATGTCGAAATCCCGGACGGAACGTTTTCCGGCCGGATCCGCGGCACGTACGAACGGTACATGAAGGACCGTACGGAAATCCTCGGAAAGCGGAAGGACAAATATGTGTGCCTGATGGACCTTGCCCTGATGGGCATGCGGAAACTGAAGGCAGACGGAAAACTCACCGATATGGAGGACACGGACGAGATCAATGCCTGTTCCATCGTGGTGCCGGTTTTGAAGGACGGAAAAACCGAGGAATGGCTGATCAATTTCAAAAACGAGACGCACAACCATCCGACGGAGATCGAACCGTTCGGCGGCGCCGCAACCTGCCTCGGCGGGGCGATCAGGGATCCGCTGTCCGGACGTACCTATGTCTACCAGGCCATGAGGGTAACCGGAGCGGCCGATCCCACAAAGCCGTTAAAGGAGACGCTGAAGGGAAAACTTCCGCAGCGTAAGCTGGTGACGGGTGCCGCGAGAGGATACTCTTCCTATGGAAACCAGATCGGCCTGGCAACCGGATATGTGAAGGAAATCTATCATCCCGATTATGTTGCGAAGAGAATGGAAATCGGAGCGGTCATGGGAGCTGCGCCGAGAAAGAACGTCGTCAGGAAGAACTCGGATCCGGGGGATGTGATCATTCTTCTCGGCGGGGAAACGGGACGAGACGGGATAGGCGGCGCCACCGGTTCCAGTAAGGTTCATACGACCAGTTCGATCGAGGTATGCGGTGCGGAGGTGCAGAAGGGCAACGCTCCCACCGAGCGGAAGCTTCAGAGAATGTTCCGCCGTCCGGAAGTGAGCCTCTTAATCAAGAAGTGCAATGACTTCGGCGCAGGCGGCGTATCCGTCGCGATCGGAGAACTGGCGGACGGGCTGTCCATCGATCTGGACAAGGTCCCGAAAAAATATGCCGGTCTTGACGGAACGGAGATCGCAATCTCCGAATCGCAGGAACGGATGGCGGTCGTGGTGGACCCGAAGGATGCGGCTGCATTTTTAAAGTATGCCGCGGAGGAGAACCTTGAAGCGGTTGCAGTCGCAAAAGTTGAGAAGACGCCGCGCCTCATCATGAAGTGGAGAGGGAAGACGATCGTCGATATCAGCCGTGATTTCCTGAACACGAACGGCGCGCATCAGGAAGCGGAGGTGAAGGTGGTTCTGCCGGACAGAGAAAAGAATCCGTTCCGCACGGAGAAACCGGAAAATATCCGCAGTGAATGGACGGACATGCTGACAGATTTAAATGTCTGTTCCCAGAAGGGCCTCGTGGAAATGTTCGACAGCTCGATCGGCGCCGGCAGCGTTCTCATGCCGTACGGCGGAAAATATCAGCTGTCCGAAATACAGACCATGGTTGCGAAGCTGCCGGTGACGGAAGGAAAAACGGATACGGTGACCATGATGAGCTATGGCTTCGATCCGTCGCTTTCTTCCTGGAGTCCCTATCACGGTTCGGTCTATTCGGTCGTGGAATCCGTGGCGAAGATTGTTTCCGCCGGAGGCGACTGGAGGAAAATCCATTTCACCTTCCAGGAATATTTCGGAAGAATGTACGATGAGAAGCCGGAGCGCTGGAGTAATCCGTTCACATCTCTCCTAGGGGCCTACGAGGCGCAGACGGTGCTGGGACTTGCCAGCATCGGCGGGAAGGACTCCATGTCCGGGACCTTCAATGACATCGATGTTCCTCCGACGCTGGTGTCGTTTGCAGTCGATGTGGCGGATGAGCATCAGATCATTTCGACGGAGCTGAAGAAAAAGGGCAGCAGGCTGGTCCTGCTGGATATTAAAAAGGACAGGGATCTTCTTCCGGATTTCGCGGATGTGAAGGAACAGTATACGAAGCTGTACCGGGATATGCAGAATGGAATGATCTTAAGCGCATTCGCGGCCGGACGCTTCGGGACAGCCGAGGCCGTTGCCAAGATGTCGTTCGGGAACAAGCTTGGAGTCCGGGTGGACAGCACCGTGGATCCGGCGGATTTCTTTTCTCCGGGCTGGGGAAACATTGTCCTGGAAGTTTCGGAAGAGAAGGTGAAGGAGCTGTCCTTCCGCGGCAGCGTGATCGGAACCGTGACGGGAAGCGATGTCCTCGAATACGGCGATGCGGTCATTCCGATCGATGAAGCGGTGAAAAAATGGTCCGCGAAACTGGAACAGGTTTTCCCGACCGGGACCGGAAAGAACAGACCTTCCTGCGGAACGGACAAAACAGTTCCGCTGGAAATGCCGGAAAAGAAACTGTACCGTGCGGGAAGCGCCGCAGTGTGTGCGCATAAAATCGGCACGCCGCATGTGTTCATCCCCGTGTTCCCGGGGACGAACTGCGAATATGATTCCGCAAAGGCTTTCCGCGAGGCAGGGGCAGATGTGACCTGCAGCGTATTCCGGAATCTTGATGCGGAAGGCATCAGGGATTCCGTCAGAGAATTTAAGAATACGATTGCCGGGTCGCAGATCGTCATGTTCCCCGGAGGCTTCTCCGCCGGAGACGAGCCGGAAGGAAGCGCGAAGTTCTTTGCGACCGTGTTCCGGAACGAAACCATCCGGGAAGAGATCATGAAACTCCTGAACGAGCGCGACGGACTGATTCTCGGAATTTGCAACGGCTTCCAGGCACTCATAAAACTCGGACTTGTACCGGGCGGAGAGATTACGGAGCAGAAAGCGGATTCGCCTACGCTGGCCATGAACACGATCGGCCGGCATGTTTCAAAAATGGTTTATACGAAGGTCGTTTCGAACAAATCTCCCTGGCTTTCCCTTGCGGAGCCGGGAAATGTCTACGTGAATCCCGCGTCGCACGGAGAAGGACGCTTTGTGGCGCCGGAGGAATGGATCCGGAAATTATTCCGGAACGGTCAGGTAGCCACGCAGTATGTGGATGATACCGGCAGTCCGACCATGGATCCGTACTGGAACCCGAACGGTTCTTATTTTGCAGTCGAGGGGATCACGAGCGGGGACGGAAGAGTATTCGGGAAAATGGCGCATGCGGAACGGAAGGGAGACCATGTGGCCTTCAATATAACGGGAAATCAGGACATGAAGCTGTTTCAGGCCGGTGTTGATTATTTCCGTTAAATTGAGTAGAATTGTTTCAAAACATTTTCCCGAGGTGAAACAGAATGAAAAAAGTTGTGAAATTCGGCGGCAGTTCTCTCGCCAGCGCAAAGCAGTTTAAAAAGGTGGGAGAGATCATCCGTTCCGACAAGAGCAGGCGGTATGTGGTGCCTTCGGCGCCCGGCAAGCGGGATTCGAAGGACGAAAAGGTAACGGACCTTCTGTATCAGATGTACGATGCCGCTTCCAGAAAAGAAGCTTACGGGAAAATATTCACGAAAATCCGTGAACGCTATGAGGAAATCATAGAGGGGCTGGACCTGGACCTGAACCTGGATCATGAATTTGCGAAGATCGAGGAAAATTTCGTGAACCAGATCGGACGGGATTATGCCGCTTCCCGCGGAGAATATCTGAACGGGATCATTATGGCTTCCTATCTCGGAATCGAATTTATCGATGCAGCGGATGTGATCTTCTTTTCGGAGGACGGGTCACTGGATACGAAAGCCACGGAGGAGGAAATTTCCGAGCGGCTGGAGCACACCGAAAGAGCGGTCATACCCGGCTTCTACGGTTCCCTGCATAACGGACAGATCAAAACATTTTCACGCGGAGGCTCCGACATAACCGGTTCCGTGGTCGCCGGAGCCATCCATGCGGACCTCTACGAGAACTGGACGGATGTTTCCGGTTTTCTGGTGGCGGATCCGCATATCATAAAGGACCCGGTGGTAATCGATACCATCACGTACCGGGAGCTCAGAGAGCTTTCCTATATGGGAGCCGGCGTGCTGCATGAGGATGCGATCTTCCCCGTGCGAAAGGAAGGCATTCCGATCAATATCCGGAATACGAATCACCCCGAGGAAAACGGGACCATGATCGTGGAAAGCACCTGCAAGAAACCGAGCTATACCATTACGGGAATTGCGGGAAAGAAGGGATTCTGCTCGATCAACATCGACAAGGCCATGATGAACACGGAGGTCGGGTTCGGCCGGAAGGTGCTGCAGGTCTTCGAGAACTACGGCATCAACTTCGAACATATGCCGTCGGGAATTGACACGATGACCGTCATTGTGCACCAGTCGGAATTTGAAGATCACGAGCAGCAGGTCGTTGCCGGCATTCACCGTGCGGTGGAACCGGATTCGGTGGAAATGGAATCCGAGCTTGCCCTGATCGCGGTCGTGGGACGCGGCATGAAGGCGCAGAGAGGAACTGCCGGCAGAATTTTTGCCGCCCTGGCCCATGCCAAGATCAACGTCAAGATGATCGATCAGGGATCCAGCGAGTTCAATATCATAGTCGGCGTGAAGAATTCCGATTTTGAAGCCGCGATCAAGGCCATTTACGATATTTTCATCATGACCGAACTGTAAAGAAAAGGATCGGTGCCGTTTTCATCCGGCACCCGGTGAGATACGCATTGAAAAAAATACTGATTATCGGCGGCGGAGCTTCCGGCATGGCTGCGGCAATTGCTGCGGCAGAATCCGGAAGCACTGCTGTCATATTTGAAAAAAACGAAAAGCTCGGAAAGAAACTTTTCATAACCGGAAAAGGACGGTGCAATCTGACGAATGCATCGGACATGAAGACGGTCATGGAAAATGTCGTTTCCAATCCGAAATTTTTATACAGCGCTTTCCGAAGTTTTACAAATGAAGATATCATGCGGATGATTGAAGACGAAGGCTGTCCCCTGAAAACGGAGCGCGGCAACAGAGTGTTTCCGGTCTCCGATCACAGTTCGGATGTCATCCGCGCGCTGGAACGGTGCCTCCGGAAACGGAAAGTGACCGTGAGGCTGAACGAAGGCGTCAGGGGCCTGCTCACGGAAAACGGGAACATCAGCGGTATTGTCACGGAAAAAAACGAAAAGATTTCCGCGGATGCGGTGATCGTTGCGACCGGCGGTCTTTCCTATCCTTCCACGGGTTCGGACGGGGACGGATACCGGTTTGCAAAGGAAGCCGGGCACAGCGTGACGGAGCTTCTTCCGTCGCTCGTGCCTTTTATCGTACAGGAGCAGGAGTGCCGCGACCTGTCCGGCCTGTCCCTGAAAAATGTGCAGGTGAGTGTCACGGACGGGGAAAAGGAAATCTACGGGGAGTTCGGAGAAATGCTGTTCACGCATTTCGGCGTCAGCGGCCCGGTCATTCTTTCCGCAAGCTGCATTGCGGGGCCTGTTCTTAAGAAAAAGCCTCTTACGCTGCATATCGATCTGAAGCCTGCGCTCCCGGACGAGATGCTGGATGCCCGAATCCTGAGAGATTTTTCGGAGGCAAAGAACAGGGAACTGAAGAATTCCCTTGCGGGACTGTTTCCGGCCCGCCTGATTCCGGAAGTCATCCGCCAGTCCGGCATAGATCCGGAAAAGAAGATTCACGATATTTCCAGAGAAGAGCGGACGGCACTGGTCCGCGCGACAAAGAATCTGACCTACACGATCACGGGCATGCGCGGCTATAGCGAGGCAATCATCACGAAGGGCGGCGTGGATGTCAGGGAAATCAATCCATCTACCATGGAATCCAGAAAGGTCAGGGGGCTGTATTTTGCGGGAGAAGTACTTGACGTGGACGCGATGACGGGAGGATACAATCTCCAGATCGCCTGGTCCACCGGATATGCGGCGGGACGCGCCGCGGCAGCCGGAAAAACGTAAAGAAGCAAAATCAGAAACCGGAGTCAGAAATCAGCATGAGGAATCGGAGTCAGAAGCCGAAATCAGAAACCGGAATCAGAAATCAGCATCAGAAATCAGCATCAGGAATCGGAGTCAGAAGTCGGAATTAAGAGCCAGAATCAGAAATCAGAAACCGGAGTAATTGAAAAAACACAATCATCAGACGAAAGGCAGGCGTGAAAATGCACGCAGTCGCAATTGACGGACCAGCAGGAGCCGGCAAATCCACCGTGGCAAAAATGGTGAGCAAAACACTCGGCTATATTTATGTGGACACGGGTGCCATGTTCCGTGCAGTGGGACTGTATCTTTTAAGAATGAAGATCGCATCCGATGACGAGATGGCGATCACGAGGGCAGTCAAGGATATCAACATCGTGATCCGCTACGAAGACGGAACGCAGAAGGTCTTTCTGAACGGCGAAGATGTCTCCGGTCTGATCCGTACGGAAGAGGTCGGGAACAAGGCCAGTGCCTGCAGTGTTTTCGGCACCGTCCGGAAAAAACTTCTCGAGCTTCAGCGGAAGATCGCGGAAGAGAACAACGTCGTTATGGACGGACGCGACATCGGCACGGTCGTTCTTCCGAATGCCGATACCAAAATTTTCCTGACTGCATCGGCACATATCCGGGCTCTGAGAAGATACAATGAGCTTATGGAGAAAGGGCTTCCCTGCAATCTGGAAGAGACGGAAAAAGACATCATCGAACGGGACAGGAGAGATTCCACCAGAAAGAACGCGCCGTTAAAGCAGGCGGAAAATGCGGTCCTTCTCGATACGTCCTCCTGTTCTGCCGAAGAGGCTGCGGAGCGGATTGTGGAAATCGTGAAGTCGAAAAAAAGCTGATCCGTGACTCTGCATATTAAAAAACAGGATGGAATGAAAATGAAGGAAGTGACGGTTGCGAAGAGCGCCGGATTCTGCTTCGGCGTAAAAAAGGCAGTCGATACGGTCTACGAGGAAATCAAAAAAGGTACGGGACCCGTTTTTACATTCGGTCCGGTCATCCATAATGAAGAAGTCGTGAAAGACCTTGAAGGCAAAGGCGTCCGCGTGCTGCATTCTCTTGCGGAACTGAAAGCGCTTCACAGCGGCACCGTGATCATCCGGTCGCACGGAGTGGGCCGGGAAGTTTATGAAATCTGCCGCAGAAACGGTCTTCACGTGGTGGATGCGACATGTCCGTTCGTAAAGAAAATCCACCGGATTGCCGAAGAGAAAACGAAGGAAGGTACGAGAGTCTATATCGTGGGGAATCCGCATCATCCGGAGGTGGAAGGCATACGCGGATGGGGAGACGGAAAAACAACGGTGATTGAGTCAGCGGAGGACTTCCTTTCGCAGCTGCCGGAACCGGGCGGGAAGGTCTGCATTGTCTCACAGACGACTTTCAATCTCGGAAAATTTCAAGAAATTGTTGATAAAATAACCAATCTGGGATATGATATAGAATGTTGTAATACGATTTGCAGTGCAACGCAGGAAAGGCAAAACGAGGCGGAAAACATCGCTTCCCGCGTAGACGCAATGATTGTGATCGGCGGGAAGGAAAGCTCCAACACGGGGAAGCTGGTGGAAATCTGCAGAGGAAAATGCAGCAATACGATTTTTATCCAGACCTATTCCGATCTTGATCCGGAGGCGCTTCGTTCCGTGTACAGCATAGGCATTACTGCGGGGGCATCCACCCCGAAACATATCATTGAGGAGGTTCAGGCGAATGTCAGATCTGAGTTTTGAACAAATGCTGGAAGGGTCTATCAGGTCAATACGGACCGGAGAGGTCGTGACCGGAAAGGTCCTTGAAGTAAAAGAAGATGAAATCGTCCTGAACATCGGATATAAATCGGATGGAGTCATCAGCCGCAGCGAATATTCCAATGACAACACACTTGACCTGAGGACAGCAGTCAAGGTCGGTGATGAAATGGAAGCAAAGATTCTGAAGGTCAACGACGGAGAAGGTCAGGTTTCCCTTTCCTATAAGCGTCTGGCCGCGGACCGCGGAAGCAAGCGTCTGGAAGAGGCATTCAATAACCATGAAGTTCTGAAGGCGAAGGTAGTTCAGGTCTTGGACGGAGGATTAAGCGTTCTCTATGATGATTCCCGCGTCTTTATTCCCGCAAGCCTTGTCTCGGATTCCTATGAGAGAGATCTGAGCAAATATGCCGGACAGGAAATTGAATTTGTGATCACGGAATTCAACCCGAAGAGAAGAAGAGTGATCGGCGACAGAAAACAGCTTATGATGGCAAAGAGAGCGGAACTGGCAAAGGAACTGTTTGCGCGTATCAAGCCGGGGGATGTCGTGGAAGGCGTTGTGAAGAACGTTACGGATTTCGGCGCATTTATCGATCTTACCGGTGCGGACGGGCTGCTTCATATTTCCGAGATGAGCTGGGGCAGAGTCGAGAATCCGAGAAAGTTATTCAAGGCCGGAGACAAGGTGAAGGTCCTGATCAAGGACATCACCGGTACCAAGATCGCCTTAAGCCTCAAGTTCCCGGATCAGAATCCGTGGATCAATGCGGCCCAGAAATATGTGCCGGGCACAATCGTAAAGGGAACGGTAGCACGAATGACGGATTTCGGTGCTTTTGTTGAACTTGAGTCCGGCGTCGATGCACTTCTTCATGTTTCGCAGATCTCCAGAAAGCATGTTGACAAACCTTCCGATGTCCTGAAAGTCGGACAGGAAGTGGAAGCACAGATTGTTGATTTCAACGAAGCCGAAAGAAAAATTTCTCTCAGCATGAAGGCGCTGGAAGCACCGGAAGAGGGTGCACCTGAGGCTTCTGCAGAGACAAAGCCGGCAGAAGAAAACGAAGCACCGAAGACAGAATAACAGCAGTCGAAAGAACAGGAGGACGGTTCTCAGGGACCGTCCTCTTTTTTGTGGATGTGCGGGAAACAGGGTCCTTTGATCGGATTACTTTTTTTATTCTGGTTTGTGGCCGATTAAGGAAAATGTAAGACAACGTAAGGGGCAGCGGGCTTGTTTAAAACGGCTTTCCTTTCTATAATCGGAAAATGCAGTGAATGCGCATGCGACGTATTTTCTGCAGAAACGCGATATGCGCAAGGAGGAAATGAAATGAAAAAAATTATAACGGGAATTTTATTTTCGGCGCTGGCATTATCCGCTTTCGCGGGCGTACGGCCTGCTTATGCGGATGAGACAGCCGCCGTGCAGACGGAGCAGGCTGCGGCAAAGACACCGACGGAAAAGGTGACGCTCAATGCTTCCATCACGAATAAATCAAGTGTCCGGGTAACGGGTTCCTTAAGCGGGACTCCTTCCGGAGAGGATTCCAAGCTTTATCTTTTTGAACTGCAGCCGTATGAGGACAGCGTGGAAGGAAGAAAGGATCCTTTCGCAAGCGTTAAGGAAAACGGCACGATCGATTTTACGGTGCCGTTGAATGAAGGAACGTCCGACACAAAACTCTATTCAAAATTTGTCGCAGCTGTCTGGCTCGACGGAAAATATCAGGCGGTAAGCAATTCCACTTATATCAACAATCCGGAGACAGTTGCAAAAAGCACGCTGGCATACAGGGACCCGCTCACCAAAAAGGGACTGCTCATTCAGCTCAACATGCTGGAGGATGCTTTTGAACTCGGTGTGAAGCATGTCAACGTGAACTTCAATTTTGCCATGATCACGAACGGCAGCGGAATTGATTACACGTATGAAGGCAAGACCTATCATTTCGATTCCGCCCAGATGGCTGACTATGACAACACGATCAGCGCACTGTCCGGCAAGGGAATGGTGGTGACCGCGATCGTCTTAAACGGCTGGAATCAGGCAACGCCGGAGCTGATCTATCCGGGCGTGAAGCAGTCTTCTTCGGCATATTATTACAGCTTCAACACCTCTACGCAGGCCGGTTATGAAACAACCCGTGCGCTTGCATCGTTCCTTGCGGAACGTTATTCCGGAGAGCATTCAAACTACGGACGTGTCAGCAACTGGGTGATCGGCAACGAGATCAATGACAACATGATCTGGAACTACATGGGAGAGATGCCCATCGAAAAGTACATCGGGGAATATTCCAGAACCTTCCGTGTGTTTTACAATGCCATCAAGAGCACCTCTGCAAATGCCAGACTGTTCTTCTCCCTCGACAACAACTGGAATGATCCGGCAGCGGACGGCAGGCTTGTTTATTCCGGAAAAAATGTTCTGGATGAGTTCAATGATGACATCAGGAACGGCGGCAACATCAGCTGGGGACTCGCGTTCCATCCGTATCCGATTCCCATGACAGAGCCGGAATTCTGGGATGACAGCACGACCGGTCAGCTGACACAGAGCGTCAGCACTCCGGTGATCAATTTCGCAAACCTGCATGTCCTGACGGATTATCTGTCGGGAGACATATTAAAGGATCCGAGCGGAAATGTGCGTCATGTCATTCTTTCCGAGGAAGGCTTCACGGCAATCAGTGCGACCAGAGGCGATGTGGAACAGATTCAGGCGGCTGCATTTGCCTATGCTTATTACATTGCGGATTCCAATCCGTACGTGGACGCCTTCATCCTGAGCCGTCAGGTGGATGCACCGGTGGAAGTCAATACTTCCTGTGCCTTCGGTCTCTGGAGCTGCAACATGAACGTGGGAGATGATATCCAGGCCGCGAAGCGCAGAAAACTGTGGGTTGTCTTCAAGGCGATCGATAAGAAGAACGATTCTCTCGAAGCGTCCGAGTTCGCGAAATCCATCATCGGAATCAACAAGTGGTCCGATGTGATCCCGGACTTCAGATGGGCAGGCCTCGAGAAGTAAGACGCAGTTGACAAACACGCGGCGAATGGTTAAAATAAGCCGTAAATGCGGAGATGGCGTAAGTACCGCGGGTGGCCGTGAAAGAGAGAAGGATCAGTGGCTGAGAGTCCTTTACGGGAAGGCCCGGACGGGAAATTTCGCGCCGGAGCAGCGTGGCTGAAAGAATGAGTAGGCCATGACGTCTCATACACGTTACGTATTTCGAGAGCCCGTGACAAAACGGGAAGCAGGGTGGTACCGCGATTTCAGTCGTCCCTTCATGATGAGGGGACGGCTTTTTTTCGTCAAAAATGCGGGTAAGCCGAAAAGAAAAGGTTTATCCGCGCTTAAGCAAAGGAGAACGTATGATTAAGGATGATCTGGAAAAGATACGCGAGGAAGCACTGGAGAAGATCGGAAATACGGATGCGCTCGAGAAGCTGAACGAGATCAGGGTCGCTTATCTCGGGAAGAAGGGCTCTCTTACCGCCGTGCTGAAGGGCATGAGAGATGTGGCCGAGGAAGAGAGACCGAAGGTCGGGCAGATGGTGAATGAGACCAGAACTGCCATCGAGTCAAAGCTGGACGAGGCAAAAGTACGTCTGGAGAAGACTGTCCGCGAAGAGAAAATGAAACACGAGACAATAGACGTCACGCTTCCCGCAAAGCGGCCCGTGCTGGGACATCCGCATCCGAATACGGTTGCTCTGGAAGAGGTCGAGCGGATTTTCACGGGCATGGGCTATGAAGTGGTGGAAGGTCCGGAAATCGAATGGGACGAATATAACTTCACGAAGCTCAATATTCCGCCGAATCATCCGGCAAAGGACGAGCAGGATACGTTCTACATCAACAAGGATATCGTTCTGAGAACGCAGACTTCGCCTGTGCAGGCTCGTGTCATGGAAAAGGGAAAACTCCCCATCCGCATGATCTCTCCGGGAAGGGTCTTTCGTTCGGATGAGGTGGATGCCACGCATTCCCCGAGCTTCCATCAGGTGGAAGGACTTGTTGTGGATAAAAACATCACCTTCGCGGATCTGAAGGGAACGCTTGCGGAATTTGCGAAGAAGCTGTTCGGCGAAGAGACGAAGGTCAAGTTCCGTCCGCATCATTTCCCGTTCACGGAGCCGTCTGCCGAAATGGATGTGACATGCTTCAAATGCGGCGGGAAGGGATGCCGTTTCTGCAAGGGAAGCGGCTGGATAGAGATCCTGGGCTGCGGCATGGTTCATCCGCATGTGTTTGAAATGTGCGGAATAGACAAGGACAAATATCAGGGATTCGCGTTCGGCGTCGGTCTGGAGCGGATTGCACTTTTAAAGTATGAGATCGACGATATGCGTTTGCTGTACGATAACGACATCAGGTTCTTAAGGCAGTTCTGATTCAGAGAGAGCTTAAATGGAGTGCTTCGGCACTCTGATCTCATACAACGGAGGACGGAATGAATACTTCATTATCTTGGACAAGAGCATATGTGCCGGATCTTAACTGCACAGCGCAGGAATATACGGATGCCATGACGCTTACGGGAACAAAGGTGGAAGGCTTTACACAGCTTGACAGGAATCTGGAAAAAATCGTGGTCGGAGAAATCCTTTCGATCGAAAAGCACCCGGATGCCGACAAGCTGATCATCTGCCAGGTCAATGTGGGAACCGGAACTATCCAGATCGTAACGGGCGCACATAACGTCAAGGCAGGAGACAAGGTGCCGGTTGTTCTGGACGGCGGGAAGGTGGCAGGCGGCCATGACGGCGGTCCGCTTCCGGAAGACGGCATTCAGATCAAAAAAGGAAAATTAAGAGGCGTGGAATCCGCCGGGATGATGTGTTCCATTGAGGAGCTCGGCTCCAGCCGGTATTTCTATCCGGATGCACCGGAGGATGGAATTTACATTTTTCCGTCCACTGCGGTTCCCGGAACCGATGCGGTGGAACTTCTCGGACTGCACGATACGGTGTTCGAATATGAAATCACCAGTAACCGTGTGGACTGTTTCAGCGAGATCGGCGTGGCGAGGGAGGCAGCGGCGACCTTCCATAAGAAATTCATTCTGCCGGAAATCAGGAAAACCGGGAACAGCGAAGATATCCATGACCTGCTTTCCGCGGAAGTGAAGGACAGCGACCTGTGCCTGCGCTACTGCGCGAGGATGGTTAAGAACATCAAACTGGCGCCGTCTCCGGAATGGATGCAGAGAAGACTTGCGTCCTGCGGCATACGTCCGATCAACAACATCGTTGACATCACGAACTATGTCATGGAGGAATACGGCCAGCCCATGCATGCGTTTGATTATGACACGATTGCGGACCATAAGATCATTGTCCGCCGGGCAGCAGAGGGAGAAACTTTCCAGACACTGGACGCACAGCAGAGAAAACTGGATCACGAAATCCTGATGATCTGCGACGGGGAAAAGGAAATCGGAATTGCCGGAATCATGGGCGGGGAGAATTCCAAGATCACGGATGACGTGAAGAACATGGTATTCGAATCCGCGTGCTTCGACGGGACCAACATAAGGCTTTCCGCAAAGCGGCTCGGACTGCGTACGGACGCTTCCGGAAAGTTTGAGAAAGGTCTGGATCCGAACAATTCCATGGATGCCGTTAACCGTGCCTGCGAACTGATCGAGGAACTGAAGGCCGGGGAAGTGGTCGGCGGAGTCATCGATATTTATCCGGAAGTGCGGAAGGAATCAAGAGTAAAGCTTGATCCGGAAGCGGTCAACCGTCTTCTCGGCACAGATATCTCAAAAGAGGAGATGATCCGTTATTTTGAAAAGATCGACCTGAAATATGATGAAGCGACCGGCGAAATCGTCGCGCCGACCTTCCGCCAGGACATTCACTGCGAAGCTGATCTTGCGGAAGAGGTGGCCAGGTTCTACGGCTACGATAAAATCCCGACCACGCTCCCGAGCGGGGAAGCGACCATGGGCGGACTTTCAAAGAAGCTGGAAATCGAGAACATTGCGAAGGAAACAGCCAGGTTCCTGGGCTTTTCAGAGAGCATGAACTATTCGTTTGAAAGTCCCAAGGTGTTCGATAAGCTGTGCCTCTCTGCGGATGCCGTGGAAAGAAAAGCCATCCGCATCATGAATCCGCTGGGCGAAGACTTTTCGGTCATGAGGACGCTGCCGTTAAACGGACTTCTGCAGTCTCTGTCGAACAACTATAACCGGCGCAATAAGGATGTAAGGCTTTTTGAACTTGCCAATGTCTATCTGCCGAAGGCACTTCCTTTAACTGAACTCCCGGATGAACGGATGCAGTTCGCCCTTGGATTTTACGGCACCGGAGATTTTTATACCATGAAGGGCGTCGTGGAAGAATTCTTTGAAGCGATCGGACTGAAAGAGAAGACCGTATATGATCCGGCATGCGACCGTCCCTATCTTCATCCCGGACGCAGGGCGGAGATCAAGTACAGCGGCAGAAAAGTCGGATATATCGGTGAAGTGCATCCGGATGTGGCGGAAAATTACGCCATCGGTGAGAGAACCTGTGTGGCTGTCATTGATATGCCGTCCGTCATACCGCTCGCCTCATTTGACCGGAAATACACCGGCATTGTGAAGTTCCCGGCAATTTCCAGGGATATCAGTCTGGTGGTTCCCGTGGACATTCTGGCAGGGCAGATTGAAGATCTGATTGCAAAAGACGGCGGCAAGATCATGGAGAGCTGCGAGCTGTTTGATATTTACGAAGGGGATCAGATCCAGGCAGGATTCAAGTCTCTGGCCTATACGATCACGTTCAGAAACCGTGAAAGAACCCTGGAAGATGCGGAAGTGGCCCTGATCATGGATAAAATCATCAAAGACCTGCAGAGCATGGGAATCACGCTCCGTTCCTGATGAAACCCGGAAGAAGAAATTTTTCTCTTGATATTATGGGAGACTTGTGATAAAGTATTTTCGTTTGATATGCAGTGCTGTATATTTCAGGAGGATTTATCGATGATTGCAAAAATTTTTCAGCCGAACAACCTGTTATCGATTTTGTTTGTCGCAGTTTGTCTTGTGCTGTCAGTGATTATTCTGATGCAGGAAGGAAAATCCGAAGGCCTCGGTTCCATCAGCGGAATGGCTGACTCCTACTGGGGAAAGAACAGAGGACGTTCCGTAGAGGGAAGACTTGAGAAACTTACCAAGTTCATTGCCGCGGCGTTTCTGATTCTTGCGTTTGTTTTAAACATCGTGAAATAACGATAAAAACGACGGAAAGATAAGCACTCTTGCATGTCAAGGGTGCTTTATTTTATATGCACAGGGGAGCGAGAGGAAATTATGCTGCTGACGCAGCATCGCTCCCCGCGCGGCGAGCAGGAGTCAAAAAAGCTGCCTCCTACTCGATCTGATCACAGGGCCGCACAGGGAATTTTGCCCTTCCGGGGCGTGCGGCCCGCGCGAAAAGCAGGAGACGAAAAGCCTTCTCGTGCTCGATCACAGGAAGGCATACAGCGGAACTGACAGAAACGGATAATTCCGGACAAAGGAGAAATGTGACAGAAGAAGAACTGAAAAGAAGAAAAGAAACAATCATGGCGCTGGTGAACGATCCCATGTATATGCCTATGAAGATCAAGGACATAGCGGTGTTCCTCGATATCCCGAAGACACGGCGCCCGGAACTTACGGAGGTGCTCAACAGCCTTGTCGATGAAGGAAAGCTGAGAATATCGGCAAAGGGCAAGTACGGGAAGCCGGAAAAGAGCATATTTATCGGCACCTTTTCGGCGAATGCAAAGGGCTTTGGTTTTGTGACGGTCGAAGGGATGGAACAGGATATTTTTATTCCCGGGGATAAGACCGGAAATGCCATGCAGGGCGACAAGGTGAAGATAACCGTGGATGCCGAGCGGAGGACGAGACGTGCGGAGGGCATGGTCCTGGAAATTCTGGAACATGCCAATGAGCGGATTGTCGGGTATTACCGGAAAAACGGAGATTCCGGATTTGTTCTTCCGGACAGCCGCAAGATTACGCAGACCATTTACATTCCTGCCGGAAAGGACATGGGTGCATCCACCGGCCACAAGGTCGTGGTGCACATTACGGATTTCAGCAACAGGGACAGGCAGAAGCCGGAAGGGGAAGTCACCGAGATCATAGGCCATGTGAGCGAGCCCGGGACGGATATTCTTTCCATTCTGAAGGCATATGAAATTCCCGGAGAATTCCCGCCGGAGGTGGCAAAGGAAGTCCGGTCCGTACCGTCTTCCGTGACGGAACAGAAGAAAACCGGACGCAGGGATCTGAGAGACGTTCAGATGGTCACGATTGACGGAGAGGACGCAAAAGACCTGGACGATGCAGTCTCCTTAAGCAGAAATCCGGACGGGACCTGGCATCTCGGCGTCCACATTGCGGATGTCTCGGACTACGTGAAGGAAAACAGTGCGCTGGACAAGGAAGCGCTGAACCGTTCGACCAGCGTTTACCCGGTTGACCGGGTGGTACCCATGCTGCCGCGGGAACTCAGCAACGGGATCTGTTCCCTGAACGAAGGCGAAGACAGGCTTGCCCTGTCCTGCCTGATGGATATCGATGAAAAGGGAAATGTGACCGGCCATGAGATCTGCGAGTCCGTGATCAATGTGAACCGCAGGATGACCTATACGGCGGTCAACATGATCATCACGAATCACGACCCGGAGCAGAGTGATATTTACGGCGATCTGGTTCCGATGTTCGAAGACATGGAAACCCTGTCGTTACTCATCCGGAAAAGGCGCAGCGAACGCGGATACATCGATTTTGATTTTCCGGAAAGCAAGATCATTCTGGACGAAAAAGGAAAGCCGGTCGATATCCGTGCATACGAGCACAATGCAGCCACGCGCCTGATAGAGGATTTCATGCTGGTCGCCAATGAAACGGTGGCCGAAGATTATTTCTGGCAGCAGGTCCCGTTCCTGTACAGAGTCCATGATAATCCCGATCCTGAGAAAATGCAGGCACTGTCCACATTCATCCATAATTTCGGGCTGACCATGCGGACAAAGAACGGAGAAGTGCATCCGAAGGAAATCCAGAAACTGCTGCGCGGAATAGAAGGCACGGAAGCGGAAAGCCTGATCAGCAGGATAACGCTGCGCTCCATGAAGCAGGCAAGATATTCGACCGAATGCACCGGACATTTCGGACTGGCGGCCAAGTATTACTGTCATTTCACTTCACCCATCCGCCGGTATCCTGATCTTCAGATCCACCGCATTATCAAGGAGAATCTGCACGGGGAACTGAAGGAGAAAAGAACGGAGCATTACCGGAGCATTCTGCCGGGCGTCGCGGAAAGAACCTCGGCGCTGGAACGCAGGGCGGATGAAGCGGAAAGAGAAACCCTCAAGTATAAAAAGTGCGAATACATGGAGAGCCGCATCGGGGAAGTGTATGAGGGCGTCATCAGCGGCGTTACCAGCTTCGGCATGTATGTGGAACTTCCGAATACGGTGGAAGGCCTGATCAGAGTATCGGAGCTGAAAGACGATTATTACGAATACAGCGCGGAGACATTTGAACTGATCGGAACCACAAAGAACAGACATTACTGCCTGGGAGAAAAAATCTGGGTAACAGTCGAGGCTGCAGACAAGCTGGCGAGAACGATCGATTTCCTGCCGGCAGAAAAACCGGAAAACAGCATACCGGCCGAGGAGGATGTTTACGCAATCCCGGCAGACAAGGGAAAGAAACATGGCACAGAAAGAAAGCATAAAGCTCATCGCAAACAATAAAAAGGCTCTGTTTGACTATTTCATTCTGGAGCGTTTCGAGACCGGAGTGGAACTGTTCGGTACGGAAGTAAAATCCATGCGCATGGGACAGTGTTCCGTGAAGGAGGCGTGGGTGGAAATCAGCCACGGGGAACTCTTTATCAACGGAATGCATATCAATCCGTACGAAAAAGGAAATATATTCAATAAGGATCCCCTGCGCGTCCGGAAACTCCTGATGCATAAATCCGAGATTCTGAAACTCCAGGGGAAGCTGAAGGAAAAGGGGCTGACGCTGGTTCCGCTGAAGGTTTATTTTAAGGGCAGCCTCGTAAAGGTGGAGATCGGGCTGGCGAAGGGCAAGAAGAATTACGACAAGCGGGAGTCCATCGCGAAGAAGGATGAGCGCAGGGAAATTGAAAGAGATTTCAAGGGAGAGCAGCGGTACTGAAGCTTCCGGACAGTTCCATCCCGCTCATGACGCGCTTCCGCTCGGAAGAAAAATGATACTGACCTCTCAGGCAGTCTCATTCCGTTCAGGATACGCTTTCGCTCGGAAGAAAAATGATACTGACCTTTCAGGCAGTCTCATCCCGTTCAGGATACGCTTTCGCTCGTAAGAAAACGCAGCGGTACATAATGCGGTAAAATACACCGATAAGTACCGGCGTTTTCTTACGATCCTTCACGGGATGGAACTGCCTGAGTGGAACCAGTACTGGCGTTTTCTTACGGTCCTTCGCTGGATGGAACTGTTTTAGCAGAACCAGTACCGGCGTTTTCTTACGGTCCTTCGCTCGATGGAACTGTCTGAGTGGAACAAGTACCAGTGTTTCTTTACGGTCTTTCGCAGAATGGGACTGTGTGAGTGGGGTGTACCGGCGGTTTACCTTGTGCCGGTTTGCAAGATGTGATATGATTACAACGCTTACAGAATGGTTCATGATTTAAAGAATCCGGTTTTTAAGGGGATGTACCGGTTTCGACAGGGATCATGCAGCCGGTGAAGCTATCCGCATGCAATGCGTCAAATGGCAAATTAAATATAAACGCTAACAACAACAAATTAGCACTCGCGGCTTAAAGCCGCGCGTCTGACCTGAGACACTCACATTTCAGGACCCAGGCGTCGACTATGTGAGAAACGACATATGCAAAGCTTTGAGCATACGGGCGTATCATGAAGCTACTGAAATCCGCAGAGTGCCGACTCCCGGCGGACAGAGGGAATGTCAAATAACCGGCTATGATAGTAGAAGAACGGGGAATTGATTTTTGGACACGGGTTCGACTCCCGTCATCTCCATGCCTTATGAAATGCCCGCAGCCCAGTAAAATCAATGGGCTGCGGGTTTTCCATGTTGGAAATCCCATTACTTTTTAGTATTAAAACGTATTAAAAGCTTAAACATCATCTATATTTGGTCTCAAAGCATTATCTATAGCCTGATTACGGGAAGAAGAGCGGTTCTGGTAATCAAAAATGTAACGGTTGGTCATAGCAAGACTTGTATGACCCAATTGCTCCTTAACTACTTCCCTAGGAATATTGTTTTCCATCATTCGAGATGCAACCGTACGGCGAAGAGCATGCGAAAGTTTAGCTTTAGACCATCCCAGATGTTTTGCATAAGTCCTGAGACGACTGTTGATTGTGGATGTTGTGATTATTGATCCACAGTTTGAAAAAATATAATCCGGACTATTTGATAGAGATTTAGCTTCTTGTAGAATATGTTTCGCAATGTTAGTGAAACAGTATAAACCCCCAAGCGGAGCTTGGGAGACTTAACGATGCTGGAGGCGATGAGCGAAGTAACAAAATAAAAACCTCCGTTGTACAATAAGTGTAGGTCTGGTAAACCACACAAAAG
>Ga0183095_10950_pt1 | contig 42136 bp, 43 predicted proteins | sample BioMet4_FD_130346 | JGI IMG/M metagenome (GOLD analysis project Ga0183095, IMG submission 130346) | Microbial communities from bioreactor (seeded with sewage sludge) at LBNL, California, USA - Biofuel metagenome 4 (v2) (version 3) | ecosystem: Engineered > Bioreactor > Anaerobic > Unclassified ...
CTACGACTACCTCATGACCGGTAAGTATCCGCTGGCCATTCCCGCGCCAAAATCGAATTGACGCATTTCCTTTGCCCTTCTGACCTCGCCGAAAACCCATCTTGTCCTTGACATAGGGTACACTTTAGGATAACCGGCTTTAAAGCCGCTGTTTTTTGCCGGCGAACATCGTTCCGGCGCCGCCGCCGTTTATGATGTCGTAGAGGGCCTCGGGACGCCTGCCGTTGGTTATAACGGTGTCGATCCCCTGTTCCGCAGCCAGAGCGGCCGCCTGGAGCTTGGTGCGCATACCCCCGGTGCCCCGTCTGGATCCCGCGCCGCCTGCAAGCGCATATGTGCTCTCGTCTATGCTCTCCACGCGCCCGATAAGCTGCGCGCTGGGATACAGCCGCGGGTCGGCGTCATACAGCCCGTCGATGTCCGAGAGTATCACCAGCCTGCTGGCCCGGCACAGCACGGCCACCACGGCCGAGAGCATGTCGTTGTCGCCGAAGAGCCTCTCGTCGGACTCGATCTCGGTATAGCTCACGGAGTCGTTTTCATTGACCACCGGTATGACGCCCATTTCCAGCAGCGCGCCGAAGGTGTTTATAAGGTTGTCCTTCTTCTCCTCCACCCGTATGTCCTCAGCATTCAGCAGTATCTGTGCTATGGTCTCGTCATAGTCGCGGAAAAACTTGTCGTAAAGGAACATGATGCTGCACTGGCCGACGGCGGCCGCCGCCTGCTTCAGGCGCATGGCCGTGGGCCGCGTCTTCATTTTCAGCCGGTTCGAGCCGATGGCTATGGCCCCGGAGGAGACGAGGATCACCTCGTAGCCCATATTGTGTACGTCCGAGACCACCCGGGTAAGATTGTCGAAGGAGCACAGATCGCTCTGCCCCAGCTCGTTGGTCAGCGTGGAGGTACCCACCTTCACAACTATGCGGTTTTGTCTCAGTCCCATCTTCACACCTCGATTATTCTTGCCGCGCGGCCGGTGTACGGCAGGAGCCTGTGCAGCACGTCCTCCGTCCGCAGCTTCATGTAGCCCGTGGTGGTGCCGTCGCTGCAGCCGTACCACTCCTCCCGCTGCACGTCGCGGTCGAAAACGATCTCCACGTCCCGCGCGGAGGGCAGCAGCGCGCTGAACACCGTGGCCGCGCCGATCCTGGTACCCAGCATGGACTCCATCAGCTCCTTCGGCGCGAAGGACGGCCGCGGCGACTCCATGGCCGCAGCAAACGCCTTGGAGCTGAAGGGCTTGTCGCCCGCCGTGATGAAGAGCCAGTGCTCCGCCTGCCGCTTGTCCGTGAGGAACAGGGTCTTTACCATTTTCATATCCAGCCTGGCATCGATATCGGCGCAGTCCGCCATGGTTATGGCCTCGTCAGTCTCGACTCTCTGGAAGGGTATCTCCAGCTCCGCCAGAGCCCCGTACGCTCTCTCCTGCAGCGGCGTGGAAAACGCCTCCGGCGCGCACGTCTTTATTTCGCTGACATAAAACATTTCAATTGCCTTCTTTCCGCTTGCTTTTTATCCGATATCAGGATAACATGGATGCAATGATAACAAAAGCGAATGTTTATCATCTTTAAAATTACAATTTCAGATATATCGGAGGGCGATGGCATGGATATGAACATACTGAAATACATGGCGTTTATCCGCACGGTGGAATGCGGCAGCTTTACCCGGGCGGCGGAGATGCTGCACTACTCTCAGTCCGGGGTGAGCCGGATGATAAACGACCTGGAGAGCGAGTGGAACGTGACGCTGCTGGAGCGCAGCCGGGCGGGGGTGCGGCTGACCTCCGACGGACTGAAGCTGCTGCCCTACGCCAAAAGCGTCTGCGAGGAGTACCGCAAGCTGCAGACGGAGGTGGACGAGCTCGCCGGACTGCAGACGGGGCTGATACGCATCGGCACGTTTTCCAGCGTCGCCACCCACTGGCTGCCCAACATCATCAAGGCCTTCCGGCGCGACTATCCCAACATAGACTACGAGCTGCTGTTGGGCGATTACACCGAGATAGAGGAGTGGATCCTGGACGGCCGGGTGGACTGCGGCTTTCTGCGGCTGCCCGCGAGGGCGGAGCTGGACACGATATTTCTGGAGCAGGACAGGCTGATGGTCATCCTGCCGGAGGATCACCGGCTGGCCGGATGCGAAAAATTCCCGGTGTCGGAGCTCTGCGGCGAGCCTTTCATGCTGCTGGAAAAGGGTGCGAAGGCGGAGGTATCCGAGCTTTTTGAGCGCTGCGGCCTCACGCCGGACGTATGCTTCACCACCTGGGACGACTACGCCGTGATGTCCATGGTGGAAAAGGGTCTGGGCATCAGCATACTGCCCCAGCTCATCCTGCGGCGGATACCCTACCGCATCGTGGCAAAGGAGCTGGACGTCCCGGCATACCGCAGCATCGGGCTGGCCATGCGGGACAGGAAGACCGTCAGCCTGGCCGTGAAGCGGTTCATGGACTATCTGCCCTGCAGGGATGCGGAAGTCTGAGCGCTGTGGCAAAAATTGTATCCCCCCCACCGGCTTGCGCTGGCGCGGGGGGTATTGTAATATAGTGTCAGAAGCAAGACGGCCCCGGCCGTCAAAAGAGAGGATGAAAGCTATGCATATTCCCGACAACTACCTGAGTCCGTCCACCTGCGCCGTTATGGCGGCCGCGATGGTCCCGGTCTGGGCGGTTTCCGTAAAAAAAGTTAAGAAAGAGATAAGCAAGGCAAAGATGCCCCAACTGGGCATATTCGCCGCACTTTCCTTTTTAATGATGATGTTCAACGTGCCCCTGTTCGGCGGCACCACCGGGCACGCCGTGGGCGGCACCCTTATCGCCATTTTGATGGGGCCTTATTCAGCCTGTATCTCGGTGTCCGTGGCCCTGCTGGTACAGGCCCTGCTCTTCGGCGACGGCGGCATACTGTCCTTTGGTGCCAACTGCTTCAACATGGCCTTTGTGCTCCCGTTCGTGGGCTACTACATCTATAAGTTCATAAAAGAGCGCGCCCATTCCAAAGGCGGCGAGACCGCGGCCATCATTCTCGGCTCGTATTTCGGTCTGGTGGTGGCCTCCCTGTGCGCGGCGGTGGAGTTCGGCATACAGCCGCTGCTGTTCACGGATGCGCTGGGCAAGCCGCTCTACTGCCCCTACGGACTGGCCGTTTCGATCCCGGCCATGGTCATCCCCCATCTGGCGGTGGCCGGTCCCGTAGAGGTGCTCTTCACCCTGCTCATCGTCACCTTCGTGAAAAAGGTCTCACCCGATATGATAGACGCGGCCCCTGCAAAGAAGACCAACGGCATCTGGGGCCTCATCCTGGCACTCATCTGTCTCACCCCGCTGGGTCTGCTGGCCTCCGGCACCGCTTGGGGCGAGTGGAGCCCCGAGGAGATCTCCGGCCTTGCCGGCTACACGCCCAAGGGCATGTCCGGCGGGCTCAGCTATTCCGCGCTGCTGCCGGACTATACAGTGACCGGTCTGCCGGAGGCCGCCGGCTACGTCGTGTCCGCCATGGTCGGCGTGGCCATACTGGTGATCGTGTTCAAGCTGCTGGGCACCCGCGGCAGCGGCGGCCCGGCGGAGGCCAAATAAAACCCGCATTTACAAAAAACACCGTATAGGGTATAATGTCATAACGTATGACATTATACCCTATACCTGCTGTAAATCCTGAACGGAGACATTGTATGACAGACGTGCCAAGCTGGCTCACGCAGCCGGAAAATTATTCTCCTCCCGCCGACAACGACAGATTTATCGACAAGAGCATACTGTCGTTCATCGGCCTCATATCCAAGATCAAACAGCAGAGCGGGCTGGCCGGCGATGCCCTGTGGGTATCCCCGGTCTTCAAGCTGCTGTTCACCATACTGTATGTGGTGCTGGTGTCGTCGTCACGGCACTTCACCTTCGTATATCTCATGCTGGCTTACATTATCGTCGTGCTGGCGGTGATGCCCGCCCGGGACATCCGCAGATGCCTGCGGGGCGCGCTTATCGCGGCGGCCTTCACCTACCTCATCCTGCTGCCCTCCGCCCTGGCGGGCAACAGATACAGCATAACCATGATCCCGGCCAAGGTCTTCGCCTGCGTGCTGGCGGTGAATATTCTCTCCGCCTCCACCCGCTGGGACCACATCATCGGCGCGCTGAAGCGCTTCTTCTTCCCCGACCTTTTCATCTTCGTTTTCGACATCACCATTAAATATATCGTGATGCTGGGCGAATTCGCGCTGCAGATGCTCTACGCCCTGAAGCTGCGCTCCGTGGGCAAAAACCGCAGCAAATACGGCTCCATCGGCGGCGTGGGCGGCACGCTGTTCATCAAATCCCGGGACATGAGCGAGGATATGTACTACGCCATGGAGTGCCGTGGCTTCACCGGCGAATATCATGCCGCGGACAAATTCGGCTTCACCGTTTACGACGGGGCGTACATCCTGCTCAACGGCGGCTTTGTCTGGCTGTTCGTCTATTTTCAAAATCTTGTCTGAGGTGCGCGATGATAGAACTTGAAAACGTCAGTTACTCATATGAGGGCCACCAGGCGCTCTCCGGCATCAGCTTCGGCGTGACGCCCGGCGAATCGCTGTGCCTGCTGGGCCCCAACGGCAGCGGAAAATCCACGCTCCTCAAGCTCATAAACGGCCTCATCTTTTCCACCTCCGGCGCTTACCGCTTCGACGGCGAGGAGATAACGGCAAAGCGGATGAAGGACGCCAAATTTTCAAAGCGCTTCCATCAGCGCATGGGCTTCGTCTTTCAGGACTCGGAAGTGCAGCTTTTCTGCTCCAACGTGTACGACGAGGTGGCCTTCGGCCCCCGGCAGATGGGCATGGACGAGGAAGCCGTGAAAAAACGGGTGGATGACTGTCTTGATCTGCTGCATCTTGAGAGCTTCCGCGACCGCCAGCCCTACCATCTCAGCGGCGGTGAGAAGAAGAAGGTGGCCATCGCGGCCACGCTGGCCCTGAATCCGGAGGTGCTGGTGCTGGACGAGCCCATGAACGGCCTCGACCCCCGCACGGAGCGCTGGCTCGCAGCGTTCATCGTGGATCTGAACAAGGCCGGCAAGACCATCATAACCTCCACACACAATCTGGAGCTGGTGCAAGAGATATCCAACCGGGCCGTTCTTTTTGACGAGGCCCACCATATTGCCGCCGACCTGCCCACGGAAAAGTTGCTGGAGAACATCGACCTGCTTAAGAAGGTCAATCTGGTGGACGAATACTACCACGTCCACGAGGATCACGGCCACGAGCACTTCCATATCCACAACTACTGAAGCTCAATCCGCCGGCGCCGTCTGACGGCAAATGCTCCGCCAAATCTATTAGGGACACGCCCGCGAAACCCGTCCGACAGCCTTTCCGCAGTGGATTTTTCTGTCATAATCAATAATCTTTTTCCGAAACGGGTCGGAAAAGACTGTTACTATTGCGCCTTGACTAAAAAATTTTTTAGGTTTATACTGCGTCCATGCTGCAGCGAGGGTGTTGTAAGATTTTTCTTACGACGCCTTCTTTTTTTACAACACGTCCGGTATCCGAGCGGCCGCTTCGATACCGGAAACAGGCAAAGGGGTCTGCGCGTACGTACATCGTGCGCGGGGCCCCTGCTTTTTTTAAGGAGGAAATTGAGATGAAAAAATTATTGGCTCTGACCCTCGCTTTATGCATGGTGCTCGCCCTGTGCGCCTGCGGCAGTTCCGCCGGCAGCGCTTCGACCTCGGCAGCCCCTTCCGACGCCTCCGGTTCCGGCGACGTCATCACCATCGGCGACATCGGGCCCATGACGGGCTCCCTTGCAATGTACGGCACCTCTACATCCAACGCCGCAAAGCTGGCCGTCCAGCAGATCAACGCCGCCGGCGGCGTGAAGGTCGCCGACAAAGCCTACACTCTTGCCCTTGACGCCAAGGACGACCAGGGCGACCCAACCGAGGCGCTGAACGCTTTCAACGAGCTCACCGGCGACGGCGTACAGCTCATCGTCGGCTCCGTGACCTCCGCCTGCACCTCCGCCATCACCTCCGCCGCCAACTCCGCCGGCGTATGCCTGATCACCGGCTGCTCCACCGCCGATTCCATCACCACCGAGAGCGACTATATCTTCCGCTCCTGCTTCAAGGATTCCTATCAGGGCTCCATCGCCGCCTACTACGCATATAAGAACAACTTCAAATCCGTGGGCGTCATCTACTGCGCCGCTGACACCTATTCAAAGGGCCTATACGACTCATTCTGCGCCGCCTGCAAGGAGCACAGCATAACCGTGGCGGCCGAGGCCTCCACCGATACCATGGACGCCGTGGATTTCACCAACCAGGTACAGTCCATGGTGGACGCGGGCGTGAAATTCATCTTCTGCCCCTATTATTACAGCGCTGTGGGCCCGTACCTGGTGCCCCAGGCCCGCTCCGCCGGTTATGACGGCGTGATCTTCGGCGCCGACGGCTTCGACGGCACCTGCGATGTGGTCTCCAAGGGCACCGAGAGCGCGTTCCACGACGTGCTGTTCTGCACCCATTACTCCAACGACACCGACAGCCAGAAGGTGAAGGACTTCGTCTCCGCCTACACCAAGGCCTACGGCGACGCCCCCAACGCGCTGGCCGCGCTGGTATACGACGCCATCTATATGTACAAGCAGGCCATTGAGGGCGCCCAGTCCTTTACAGCCAAGGACGTGCAGGCATATCTTGCCGACACCTCCAATACCTACGAGTGCGTCACCGGCACCTTCACCCTTGACGAAACCGGCACGCCAAAGAAAGGCGCCGTTGTCATCTCCATCGCCGACAAGGACGGCAAGGTCGTCCAGAACCTGTCCGAGACTATCGACAGCCTCGACTGGTAACCGGGCGCGGCTCAGGCGGGGAGTGTCTCCCCGCGCGCTGTGCAGGGCGTATCGGGCGGAGTGTCTCCGCCCGGTATTGCCCCGGACCTTCCGCAGCCCGAAAGCATCATCCGTCTTCTGCAAAAATCGGCGCCCGCGGGCGGAGTGTCTCCGCCGGTGCGGGTTCGTTAAGGAGGGAAATGTATGGGCGCGTTTCTGACCGCGCTTTTCACCGGGCTGCGGCTCGGCAGCGTATACGCTCTGGTAGCTCTGGGCTACACAATGGTATACGGGATAATAAAACTTATCAACTTTGCCCACGGTGACTTCATAATGGTGGGCTCCTACACTCTGTTTTTCACTGTGCCCGTGCTCAGGGAGGCCGGAGTTCCGGCCTGGTTAGGCGTCATTGCGGCCATGCTCGTCTGCGCCGCCGTCGGCATGGCCACGGAGCTGATGGCATACCGCCCCGTACGCAAGACCGGCACCAACATGACGGCTCTGATAACGGCAATAGCCGTCAGCCTCATCCTGGAAAATCTGGCTCAGGCCATCCCGGCCATCGGGCCGAACCCCCGCACGGTGAACTCCATCTTCGCCTCCGGCGGCGTGTCGCTGTCCGGCGCGACGCTGAGCTGGGCAACGCTGATCACCATAGTGGTGAGCCTCGTCGTAATGTTCGTTCTCTATTCCTTTACCCGCGGCACGCGGCTGGGACGGGCCATGAGGGCCGTGTCCGAGGACAAGCAGGCCGCCACGCTGATGGGCATAAACGTGAACTCCACCATTCTCATCACCTTCGGCATCGGCGCCGGTCTCGCCGGTGTCGCGGCGCTGATGTACGTGGCGCAGTACCCTGCCGCCACCAACGTCATGGGCACCACCCTGGGCCTTTACGCCTTTGTGGCGGCCGTACTGGGCGGCATAGGCTCCATACCCGGCGCCATGCTGGGCGGCTTCGTCATAGGACTTGTGTATTCCTTTTCCTCGGCCTACATCAGCTCTTCTCTGGCCAGCACCTTCGTGTACCTCATACTCATCGCGGTGCTGCTGATAAAGCCGGCAGGAATGCTCGGAAAGAACATAGGTGAAAAGGTATGACGAACAGAAATGAAAAAAAAGCCGGCGGATACCTGCTGAACACGCTGCTGTCCGCCGCTGTTATAGTTCTTGCGGCCATGGCGCCGCAGCTGGGCGCTTCCGTCAAGGGCGTCACCATCCTGTGGCAGCTATGTTACTTCATCATCCTTGCCTGCTCGCTCAATCTTGTGATGGGCTTTCTCGGGCAGCTCAGTCTGGGCCACTGCGGCTTCATGGGCGTGGGCGCCTACGCCGCGGCGCTCATATCTCTGGCCTTCCAGCGCGCCGGCATCTACACCGAAAAATCCGGTGCTGCGTTCATGCTGGTACTGCTGATATGTATCCTGGCTGCCGGCCTTCTCGCGGCGCTGGTGGGCCTGCTGGTTGGCATCCCCGCGCTGCGCATGAAGGGCGACTACCTGGCCATCATCACTCTCGGCTTCGGCCTCATCATCGTGAACATCATCAACAACCTGCCCTTCTGCGGCATGGGCGGCCTTTCCCAGGGCTCCGCCGCTCCGGCGCTCTACGCCAACGGGCTGGGCTTTGTGGCAAAGCAGCTGGTTTCATACCTGTGGATACCCGTGGTGCTGACCATCGTGTGCGTGGCGGCGATGTTCATGTTCGTGCGCTCCAAATACGGCCGGGCGATAATGGCCATCCGCGACAATGAGATCGCCGCCGCCGCATCCGGCATAGACGTCTCCCATTACAAGGTGCTTACCTTCGCCGTGGGCGCGTTTTTCGCCGGGATAGCGGGCGCCATCTTCGCCATGTGCTCCAGCACGCTCTCCACGGCCTCCTTCAACTTCACCTCCAGCTCCATCCTAAATTCCACCTTCATCGTTGTCATGGTGGTCATCGGCGGCATGGGCTCGCTCACCGGCTCCTCGGCGGCGGCGGTGCTGCTGTACCTGCTAAACTACACCATCAAAAACGGCAAATGGGTGCATGCCCTGCCCCTGTTCATGCGGCAGGCCTTCGCATACCCCATGCTGGTTTACTCCATAGTGATGGTCGTCGTCATCATCTTCCGGCCCCACGGCATATTCGGCACCTACGAATTCTCTTTGTACAACTCCGTGTCCGAGCTGTTTTCCGGAAAGCGCGGCAAAAAAGTGCCTGTAAAGGAGGCGGCTGAAAATGAATGAAGCTTCCGTGCCGGTGCTGAAAGCGGAGCACCTGGGCATATCCTTCGGCGGTCTGAAGGCCGTCAGCGACTTCAATATGGAGATCCGGCCGGGCGAGCTGGTGGGACTGATAGGTCCCAACGGTGCGGGCAAGACCACCGTGTTCAACCTGCTCACCGGCGTGTATAAGCCCACGGAGGGCGAAATATATCTCTACGGCAAACTCATAAACGGCATGCGCACCCACGAAACGGTGGCTGCCGGGATAGCCAGGACCTTTCAGAACATACGCCTTTTCAGTCAGATGTCCGTCATCGACAACGTGAAGGCCGCCTTCACCAAGGACATCAAATACGGCTTCGGCGCGGCGATATTCCGCACTCCGGGCTACTGGCGGACTGAAAAGGAACTGGACGACCGGGCCATGGAGCTGCTGGGCATATTCGGTCTGGAGGACAAGGCAGACGCCCCCGCGTCGTCGCTGCCCTACGGCCAGCAGCGCAAGCTGGAAATAGCCAGGGCGCTGGCGACGAACATGAAGCTTCTGCTGCTGGACGAGCCGGCCGCGGGCATGAACCCAACCGAGACCTCGGAGCTGCTCTCCTGCATCAACACCATCCGGGAGAAATTCGGCATCGCCATACTGCTCATCGAGCACGATATGAGCCTTGTGATGAACGTGTGCCAGCGCATTCAGGTCATCAACTTCGGCCAGACCATCGCCGCCGGGCTGCCCGGCGAGATCGCCGCCGACCCGGAGGTCATCCGGGCATATCTGGGAAGCTGAGGAGGCTGTGAAATGCTTAAGGTCAACAATCTCAATGTAAATTATGGGGCCGTCCACGCCCTCAAAAACGTGTCCCTGGAAGTTAACGACGGCGAGCTGGTGACCCTGATCGGCGCCAACGGAGCCGGCAAGACCACCACCCTGCACGCCATATCCGGGCTTCTCGGCGTCGCCTCCGGCTCCATAGAGCTGGACGGCACGGATCTGCGCAAGACCCCCGCCGGGCGGATAATACGCAGGGGTCTGGCCCACGTCCCGGAGGGGCGGCACGTTTTTTCGGAAATGACGGTGCTGGAAAATCTGTACATGGGCGCATATTCCATCAAGGACAAATCCAGAATCGACGAGAACGTGGAAATGGTCTACGGCCACTTCCCCCGCCTGCGGGAGCGCTCCTCCCAGCTGGCCGGCACGCTCTCCGGCGGCGAACAGCAGATGCTCGCCACCGGCCGGGCGCTGATGACGAACCCCACCATGCTTCTGATGGACGAGCCCTCCATGGGGCTCTCGCCCATACTTGTGGGCGAGATATTCAGCATCATAACCCAGCTCCACAAAGCCGGCATCACCATCCTGCTGGTGGAGCAGAACGCGAAGATGGCCCTGGGCGTCGCCGACCGGGCCTATGTGCTGGAGACCGGGACCATAAAAATGTCCGGCCCGGCGGATGAGCTCGCCAACGACGAGCGCATCAAAAAAGCATATCTCGGCGCGTGATCGTCTCTCCTTTCACGCCCGCGGATATAAAAACAACCCGCTGATTTTTAATCAGCGGGTTGTTTTCTTTCAGCAGATGCGGGGCAGCAGCTCGCCGCCCGGACGGGGCAGCAGAGTCTGCGCGCCCACCTCGGTCCTCAATACCACCTTGCCGGGATTTTCCTCCGTCACCTCGCCGATAACGGCCGCGCCGTCGGTGTCCGGGAAGGCGCGCAGCGCCGTGAGGATCTTCTCCGTTTCGGACTGGGGGGCAAAGATCACCAGCCGCCCCTCGCAGGCGAGATACAGCGGCTCCAGCCCCAGCATGCCGCACACGCCGCGGACCGCCGGGTCCACCGGGACGGCACCGGCGTCCAGCCGCACGCCTACATTGCTCTGGCCGGCGATCTCATACAGCACCGTGCCCACGCCGCCGCGGGTGGCGTCGCGCACCACATGCACGTCATGGGTGGCGTTCAGCATGGCCTCCACCGGGTGCCAGAGCGGCGCGCAGTCGCTCTTGACGTCGGCCTCGATGCCGAACTCGTCCCGGGCCAGCAAAATGGCGCAGCCGTGCCGGCCGATATCGCCGGTGACGATCACGGCGTCGCCGGGCCGGGCCATCGCGCCGGAGGTGCGCACGCCGTCCAGCACCTGACCCACGCCGGTGGTGGTGATAAAGACATGGTCCACCTGCCCCCTGCCCGCCACCTTGGTGTCGCCGGCCACGATGCGCACGCCCGCCCTGGCGGCGGTCTGCTCCATGGCCGCGGCGATCTCCTCCAGCTTATCCATGGGGAAGCCCTCCTCGATGACGAAGGCGCAGGCCAGATACAGGGGCTGCGCGCCCATGCAGCTCAGGTCGTTCACCGTGCCGCAGATGCTGAGCTTGCCGATGTTTCCGCCGGGGAACTCCCAGGGCGAGACGATGAAGCCGTCGGTGGTGAAGGCCAGACGGCCCGCCTCCACGGAGAGCACGGCGGCGTCGTCCGCCGTGAAATCCGGATTGCCGAAGTGGGCCTTGAACACCTGATCGATGAGCTCGGCGGTCTGGGTCCCGCCCGCGCCGTGGGCCAGGGTCACAGTTTTATCCTTGACCATTATTCGTTACCTCCGTACTGATAATACGCCGAGCAGGCGCCCTCGCTGGAGACCATGCACGCCCCCACGGGATGCTCCGGCGTGCACACCTTGCCGAACACCCGGCAGTCCACCGGGCGGCACTTGCCCTGCAGCACGTCGCCGCAGCGGCAGGCGGGATTGCTCCTGCCGGTGATCTTCGGCAGGTCGTACGCCTTCCGGGCGTCGAACGCCGCGTACTGCGGCCGCAGCGTCATGCCGGACTGAGGTATGACGCCCAGCCCGCGCCACTCGGAGTCGCAGGGCTCCATGACCTCCGCCATGAGCTTCTGCGCCGGTATGTTGCCCTCCGCCGTGACGACCCTCGGATAGCAGTTGCGGAAGAAGGGTTCGCCGGTCTGGCTGAGCTTCAGGGTGACGGCCAGCGCCGTCATGAGCTCGCTTGCCGTAAAGCCGGTTATCACGCCTGAAACGCCCTGGGACACCAGTGCCTCGCAGTCGCCGGTACCGGTGATGGCGTGGACGTGGCCGGGATACAGGAAGGCGTCCGCGCTGCCCTTCAGGGCGGCGTAGGCGTTGGGCATGGTCTTGTTGGCGCCCAGGATGGAGAAGTTTTTCAGCCCCAGCTTTTCCGCCTTCTGCACGGCGAGGCAGGCCGAGGGCGTGGTCGTCTCAAAGCCCACGGCCAGGAAGACCACCTTTTCATCCGGGTTCTCTTTGGCGTATTCCACGGCGTCCAGCGGCGAGTACACCGGACGCACCGACGCGCCCTTGGCCCGCGCTCCGGCCAGGCTCATCTCCGTCCCCGGCACCCGGATGAGGTCGCCGAAGGTGCAGATGACGGCGCCGTGCTCCAGCGCCAGCATCACGGCCTCGTCGATGTAGCCCACGGGCGTCACGCACACGGGACAGCCGGGGCCGGATATCAGCGAGACCTGTTTCGGCAGCAGCTTTCGGATGCCGAGACGGAATATCTCGTGGGTATGGGTCCCGCAGACCTCCATGATGCGCAGCGGCGCGCCGTCGTAATTGTCCAGAATGGCTCTGGCGGCGTTCTCCTCGTCCATCACATCTTCTCCAGTATCGCGTCCGTTTCGGACTTGTCGCTGGCGGTAATCTTCGCGATCGCCACCCCGGCGTGCACCATGACGTAATCGCCGGGCTGCAGATCCTCCAGCAGCTCCGCGGAGACCTCACGCTTGGCGCCGGACGCGTCCACAAGGGCGGTGCCGTCGGAAATCCGGACGACCTTTGCCGATAAACCAACACACATAATTAATACCTCCTGCGTATCGCCGCGCTGAGCACGGCTGAATTTTTATTTGTTGTTGAGCTTGTAAAGAGCGGCCAGGGCCTGCCCCAGGGCGATGCCCCCGTCGTTGGGCGGGACGAGACTGTGCAGCAGCACGCGAAAGCCGTCGGCGCGCAGGCGTTCGGCCGTGAGGCGGGTCAGCAGCCGGTTCTGGAACACGCCGCCGCTGAGGGCGGCCGTCTCGATGCTGCTGTCCTCCCTCATGCGCCGGCAGCCGGCGGCGATCATGTCCGCCAGCGCGGCGTGGAAGCGGAAGGCCAGCTCGTCTCTGTCCCCGCCGGCAAGGCAGGCCGACGTGAGCTCCGAAACCAGACTGTCGGTAGCAAGGCTGAAGCCCCCCGGCTCCTCCCGCAGCAGCTCGCCGTGCCAGACTGCGCTCTTTCCCGCCTCCGGGGCAGTCTTCAGATACGCCTCGGCGGCGAACTGCAGCGCCATGGAGGCCTCCCCCTCGAAGGTGGAGCGCCGGCGCAGACCCAGAATGGCGCTGACGGCGTCGAACAGCCGCCCCGCGCTGGTGGAAAGGACGGTGTTGAGCCGCTTCTGCTCCATCACGGCCTGCACCCGCGCCTCCTGCGGCGTGCACAGCTCAAGGCGCTGCAAGACGCCGGCGGCGTCACCGCCGTAAGACGAACGCAGCATGGCGGCAGCGATGCGCCAGCCCTCCCGGGCGGAGGCGTCACCGCCCACCTGCTGAAAAGGAGTTATGAAGCCGCGGCGGACAAAGTCCGCACAGCCGCACTCCAGAAATTCGCCGCCCCAGATGGTCCCGTCCGTACCGTAGCCCGTGCCGTCGAAGGACACGCCGATGACCCGATCAAGAAAGTCGTTTTCCGCCATGCAGGAGAGGATGTGGGCGTAGTGATGCTGTACCGGCAGCACCGGCAGGCCCAGTTCCCGGGCCGCGGCGGCGGTGTTGTACCTGGGGTGCATGTCGCAGGCGACGAGCTCGGGCTCGGCCTCCAGCAGGGTCTCCATACGCACCACGGATTCCTTCAGCGCCGCCACCGTGCGGATATCCTCCATGTCGCCGATATACGGCGAGGGATAAAGCAGGCTGTTTTTGCCCACGCAGAAGGTGTTTTTCAGCTCGCCGCCGATGCCCAGCACGTGCCCCCTGAAGTCGCCGGAGAGCATCATCGGCAGGGGCGCGTAGCCCCGGGAGCGGCGGATCATATACGGCTTTCCTTCCAGAAAGTCCATCACGGAGTCGTCCGCCCGCAGGCGTATCTTCCGGTTGTGGGACATTATCAGGTCGCAGAAGCCGGCTATCTGCTCCCGGGCATCCTCGTCGCTGCGGCAGATGGGCGCGCCGGAGACGTTGCCGCTGGTCATGACCAGGCAGTCAGTCATCTCCACGCCGTCCGGGTAGGAGAACAGCAGCATCTGCACCGGCGCGTAGGGCAGCATCACGCCCACCGTGGGATTGCCGGGGGCGATGAGCTCGCTGAGCGTCCCCCCGGGCCGCTTTTCCAGCAGCAGTATGGGCTTCTGGTGGCCGTCGATTATGGTCTCTTGCTCCGGCGTCAGTTCGCACTCCCGCCGCACCGTGTCCAGACCCCGGAGCATCACGGCAAAGGGCTTCATCGGCCGTGCCTTGAGCTGGCGCAGTCTGGCCACTGCGGCGTCGTTCTTCGCGTCGCAGCAGAGGTGGAAGCCGCCGATGCCCTTTACGGCGGCGATCTTACCGGCCATGATGGCCTTTCGCACGGCGGTGATGGCCTCCGCGCCCCTTTCCGGTCTGTCCAGCAGATACAGCTCCGGGCCGCAGTCGTTGCAGCAGACCGGCTGGGCGTCGTAGCGCCGGGTCTCCGGGCTGACGTACTCCCTGGCGCACTCGGGGCACATGGGAAATTCGCCCATGCTGGTGCGCTCACGGTCGTAGGGCATGGAGTCCAGGATAGTCAGCCGCGGCCCGCAGGCCGTACAGTTGATGAACGGGTGGAGATAGCGCCGGTCATGGGGGTCGAAGAGCTCCTTCTCGCATGCCTTGCAGGTGGCTATATCCGGGGAGACGAAAATGTCTCCCGCCTCGTGCTCGCTCTCGATTATCAGAAACTGTTCGGCTCTCTCCGTCTCCTCCGGGTGGGACTCCAGCTTCAGCACGGCGGCGCGGGGAGGCGGTTCGTCCCGCACTCTGCGCACGAACTCGTCCAGCGCGGCCCCGGTCCCCTGGGCGTGTATCTCCACATAAGAGCCCTTGTTGGCCACGCTGCCTTTTATCTCCAGCGCATCCGCCGTCCGGCTGACGAAGGGGCGGAAGCCCACGCCCTGCACGATGCCGAACACGCGGATCGCAAGACCTTCGGTTTTTTGCATGGTACTTCCCTCCTATGGCTCCATCAATCGGCCGGAAACCGCAAAGTGCGGCGCGTCCAGCCACAGTCCGTCATATTCCCCTGCCGCAGGGCGCAGGGCGGCGTCGGCCACCACGGCGTCGTAATGCCCGGCTGTCAGGAGCTGCGAAAGCTCCTCTTCCGTGTTCAGCCTCACGTCCCCCGGCTGCGCCAGCTCCGGCGCCAGGGTAAACCAGGTGGCGGCGTCAACGGACGCCGCGCCCATTGAAAGCGCCCTGCCGCGCACCGCGTTGGCCAGCACCTGCTGGTGGACCACCAGCGTCCGTCTGCCGGAGAGCTCCCCCAGACGCGCCTCCAGCGCCGCCGGTATGGGGCACGCAGCCCGCCACGGGGTGCCGAAGGTCTCCTCCAGATATTTTGCCGCGGGCAGCCCGGCGGGCGAGACCACGATATTCTCCCGCGCCCGGGAGGCGCGCTTAACCTCGTCCAGTCCGGCGCCCATGCCGTATAACAGCGCGCGCCCCGCGCCCTCCGCCCGGAGGGCTTCATCGATGCCCGCGCCGGGGTCGGTGCGGCCCATGTCCAGCGGTGTGGCGCCCAGAACGCCCGCCACGCCGGCGTCGGGCGGCAGTTTTTCTTTTGCGAAGGTCTCAAAAAGCTGCACATAGGCCTCCGCCGCGCCCTCGTCGTACAGTCTCACGCCGGTGGCGGGTATGGACAGCACCGGTATGCCCAGCCGGTTTTCGCCCATGCGCCGCAGGGCGCGGAAATCCGTGCCGATAACGGCGGGCACCGGGGTGCCGATGATGGCTGCGAAGGCGGCGCCGATCTCCTCCGCGGCGCTTTGCAGCTTGCCGATGAGCTTGTCGTCCCGGCCCAGAATGGCGTCCATGTCCCGCAGGCCCGCGCTGAATATGGCGCTCCGGCTCTGGAACCAGCGCGGCTCGTCAAAGCCGCAGACGTTGCCGGCGCAGCCGCCGGCGTCGCAGATCACCAGAATGCCGCCCAGCTCATACAGCGCCGCCGCGGCCCCGGACTGATCCGGAGCAAAGGGAGTCAGGCGTCTCAAAAGTCCTTTCATACCGCGTCCTTTCCGCCCAGAGCCGCCAGCAGCGCTTCCAGCAGAGCCTGCGCGCCGGCGTAGCCGAAGGGCTGCCGCTCCTCCGCCCACAACACCGACGGCGAGTGTGGATGGTACCAGGCGGCGTCCCGGCCGATAGCCGCGGCGCAGGGCGTCTCTTTGTAATAGAGCATCGTGGGGTGGAGATTGGAAAATATCTTCGTTTCCGGGCTCAGGCGGGCAAGCTGCCGCAGATAGGGGAAGTTGGCCGCCGACACGGTCCCGTAGATCTCCGACACGCCGAAGCCCCAGCGGCAAAGCGCCAGCGAGAGCTCAAAGGGGTCGGCGTTGGCGCACTCGCCCACGGCGAACACCGCGCCGGGATACGCGTCCCGCAGCGCATCCAGCGCCTGCACGGCCCGCTCCTTCGGCTCCCGGTCGTCCAGTTCCACGCCCAGCACCTGCCCCAGCAGGCGGTACTGGTTTTCAATCTTGTCCAGCTGATAGAGCCGGGTGAGCTCCACCGACGGTATGCCCAGCCTCTCCTCCAGGTCGCTGGCCGCGACCCGGGATTCCGGGTCCAGCACCAGATTGAAGTTTGCCTCCGCCAGCGTGAGGTATTCGTCAAATGTCTGGCAGCGCGAGAGCTCCCTTATCTGCCGGACGCCGGCCCTGCGCAGCAGCGCATAGAGCTCGCAGTCGTCTCTCAGCGGGGAAAAATACCCCGTGATATTGCAGGCGTCCGACTGGCGCGGCCGCTTTTGCAGCAGCGAGTACACGGTCTGGCGCACGGATGTCATGGGCGGCAGACGCCCCTCCCTGGTCAGCGCGTACATATAGCAGGGCAGCACCGGCACGCCCGCGGCCGCCTGAGCCTTGCGGCAGACGCGGTCCATATCCGTCCCCAGCAGCGCGTCCACGCAGGTGATGCACAGCATCACCACAGTGGGCGGCGTTTTGCACACGGCGCAGACCTCCCGCACGGCGTCGGGTATCTTCGTCAGATGGCGGCCGGTGACGATGTCGGTATCGTCCATCAGAAGGTAGAACATGCGCCCGTCGTAATCCCCGCCGGGGCGGAGGGCCCCGGTGTTCCGTCCGCAGCAGCCTGGAGAGACCAGCAGCATCACGGATCCCGGTATGGCCAGGCCCGCGCGCTTGACGCCGAAGCCCTGGGCTCCGGGCGAGTTGAAGGCCAGAGCCGCCGGGGAGCTGTAAATGAGGTGGGTTCCGCTTATCAGCTCCGGCGGAACGTCGTCCGGCCCCAGTGCTGCCAGAGCCGCGGCGGTGATGGAGTATGCTTCGCTCATGCCTCGTCCTCCCACAAAAGCAGCTGGGCAAGCTCGATGAATTCTTTGCTCACCGGCAGCTCCGGGTCGCCCTCGATGACCGTCTTGCCCTGATCCTCAAAGCGCAGTATGTCCCGGCTGCGGGGGATATCCGCGATGATGGGGATGCCCCACTTCTGGGAGAACGCCCTGACCTTGGCCTCCTCGTCCTCCGCGTCCCGGCGGTTCAGGATGATGCCCCTGACGCTGGCATAGCCGCGGTCGGCAAAGTTTTCCACGGCGCTGGCGATGTTGTTCGCCGCGTAGAGCGCCATTTTTTCGCCGGAGGTGACGATGAGCACCTTCTCGGCGTAGCCCTCCCGTATGGGCGCGGCGAAACCGCCACAGACCACGTCGCCCAGCACGTCGTACAGGACGGCGTCGGGCTGCACCGTCTCAAACAGCTTCAGATCCTGCAGCAGGGCGAAGGTGGTGAGTATGCCCCGGCCGGCGCAGCCCAGACCGGGGGTAGGCCCGCCGGTCTCGATGCACAGCACATGGCCGAAGCCCTCCCGGGCAACTTCGTCCAGCCGCTCCGGCTCCCGGTCGAACTCCCGCATATAGTCCATCACCGGGCGCACGGGACTGCCCCCCAGCAGGTTCATGGTGGAATCCGCCTTGGGGTCGCAGCCGATCTGTATCACGCGCTTTCCCAGCAGCGCAAAGGCGGCGGCCAGGTTGCTGGTGACGGTGGATTTGCCGATGCCGCCCTTTCCGTATACCGCAAGCTTTATCATTTTTCTCACTCCGTTCCTCAGGATAAAAAAACAGCCGTATCCCGACAGATACGGCTGTTCTATGTTTATAAAATCAGCAATACCGCAGCTTTCATCGCAAGCAAGTTTTGATGTCAGGTTGGTAAAGAAATATTCAGTTGTCCGGCGGCTCGGGCCTTACCTGAAGCGGTTCGGCCGAAGCGCGCGTGCCAGCATCCCTTCGCCGGGGATGTATAGCTTTGTTTTCATGATATCACAGTTCCCTAAGATGTCAATAACAACGCCGGGCAAAGATTTTCCCGGCGGCCGGCGCCTTTTGTGAAAACCGCTTGCCCAGAACGGCGTTATGGAGTACAATATTGACAAATTTCAAAATCCTCGGCCGCACAGGCCGCGGAAAGAGAAGGAGATAATTAAAATGACAAAGGAAACGCTGGCATATGTAACCGAAAAGACCCGCGACCTTATGGCCGCTCCGTCCTGCTGCCCGGAGGCCATGGCGGCCGCACAGGCATGGCTGGACGCCGTGGGGACCGACAGCGAGCAGGCCGAAACGAAAAAGTACCTTGCCGAGCTTGGCGAAGACGTCACCACCATCGACGACCTTATAGCGTTCGCCTCCTCCAAGGCTGCCGCCGCCCATTTCGGCGAAGCGGCCGCTAAGGGACTGCTGGAGCACGCGCAGCAGATCAAGGCTGACGGCGCCAAATTCTGCGATTGCCCGGCCTGCGCCGCCGCGCTGGCGATCCTGGACAAAAAGGCGGAAATGCTGTAAAACCGTTTACTGACGCAGCTTCCCCTTTTCGGACTTTTCAAACTGCAGCAGCAAAGCTCTGCCGAAGCGTTTCCGCTTCGGCAGAGCTTTTCATTTATGTGTCGGCGATTCTGACACGGTGTCAAAGTTTATGTTGACACAATGTCAGAACGTGTGTATAATACAGTTACTGACACGATGTCAGTAAAATACGTTTTCGGGAGGGACGACTATGCCCAAGGGTTCCGCCGAGCTCACCACCGCCCGGAAGGACGAGATCGTCGACGCCTGCGCGAAGCTCTATGAGACCATGAGCTTCAAGGAGATAACCATAAAGGAGATCGGGGACGCGACCTCCTTCACCCGGACGTCCATATACAACTATTTTCAGACGAAAGAGGAAATATTTCTGGCCCTGCTGCAAAGAGAGTACGCCGCGTGGAACGGGGAGCTTCTCTCGGCCGTAAACGCCGCGGAGTCCATTACCCGGGAGGAGCTGGCGGAGCTGCTGGCCGACACGCTCTCCAGACGGGAGGTACTGCTTAAGATTCTCTCCATGAATCTGTACGACATCGAAGGTCAGTCACGGCTGGAACGGCTGGTGGACTTCAAGCGCGAGATCTGCACCACCATGAGCGCGGTGGGCGCGGCGCTGAGCAAGGTGACGCCCGCCCTGACGGAGGAGCGCCGCGCACAGTTCGGATATTCCTTTTTTCCCTTCGTCTACGGCGTATATCCATATACCTCCGTGACCGAAAAGCAGCACGAGGCCATGGTCCGGGCAGGACTGGCTTACAGGCGGCATTCCGTGTACGAGCTTGTGAAAGCCACCGTGGAAATGCTGCTGGAAGCGTAACAGGACACTTATAATAACAGGAGGAACGAGCATGAACAACGGAAATCTCGGCTTCGGCATGATGCGGCTGCCGGTGATAAACGGCGAGCAGACGAACATCGACTACGGCAAGCTGTTTCCGATGGTGGACGCCTATCTGGAATCGGGCTATCGCTATTTCGACACCAGCTACGTATATCACAGCGGTGCCAGCGAGGAGGCCGTCCGAAGGGCGGTGACGGAGCGCTATCCCAGGGAGCGCTATCTTGTGGCGACGAAATTTCCCACCTTTCTCAACCCGCCCGAGGAGCAGGTGGAGCCCATATTCGACTCGCAGCTGAAGAAGCTGGGCGTGGAATATGCGGACTACTACCTTCTGCACAACATCCAGACGCTCTCCTACGACGGGGTGGACGGGAAGGGCGGCGTCGTGCAGTCGAGCCGGCTGTTCGAGCATCTGGCGGAGTGGAAAAGCGCCGGGAGGATCAGACATATCGGCTTTTCCTTCCACAGCAGCGCCAAGCTGCTGGACCGCGTGCTCACCGAGCACCCCGAGGTGGAATTCGTTCAGCTGGCAGTCAACTATATCGACTGGGACTCTGAGATGGTGCAGGCCAAAGAGTGCTGCGAGACGGTGCGCAGGCACGGGAAGAAGCTCATAATCATGGAGCCCGTAAAGGGCGGCGCGCTGGCCTCGCTGCCTCCCAAGGCGGAGGCGATCCTGAAGGCCGAGCTGCCGGAGGCCTCCATTGCGTCCTGGGCCTTCCGTTTTCTGGCCTCGCTGGACAACGACATCATCGCCGTGCTCTCCGGCATGTCCACGCTGGAGCAGGTCAGGGACAACATAGGGACGATGAAGAGCGCCTCGCCGCTGACGCCCCGGCAGGAAGCGGCTCTCAGACAGGCGATCGCGCTGTACCGCGAGAGCGCGCCCATAACGCCCGAGACCATCGAAAAATACCGAGGGCTCAAATATCTGGGGCTCCCGGCCACCGCGCTGCTCCAGACATACGGTATCTGCCGGATACAGCCCGTCCCCTCTTTCGCGGACGATCTGAACTACCCAGGAAACATGATGGCCGAGGAGATGCACAGAGACATGTTCGGGGCCGAGCCGTTTGAAGAGGAGACCGTGGTACTCCCGGACGGAACGGACGGTACGCCGCTGCTGAAGGAAGCGGTGGAATGGCTGAGACATCATCATTTTTGATTTAAGGAGAATATAAGATGAGCAATAAACTTGTGGCATATTTCAGCGCCGGGGGTGTCACCGCCAGGCTGGCGAAAACTCTGGCCGACGCCATCGGCGCCGATCTTTACGAGATAAAGCCGGCCCGGCCGTACAGTACCCCCGATCTCGACTGGTCAAATCCCAAAAGCCGCACCAGCATCGAGTGCGGCGACAAGGCCTTCCGCCCCGAAATGGCCGACGCGGCCCCGGACACGGCCAGGTACGACACCGTCTACATCGGTTTTCCGATATGGTGGTATACCGCGCCGCCCATTGTCAAGACTTTTCTGGAGAGCTGCGATCTGAAGGGCAAGACCGTGGCCCCCTTCGCCACCTCCGGCAGCAGCGGCATGGGCGACACGGCCAGGGATCTGGCCCCTTCCTGCCCCGGCGCCGTCATCGCCGAAGGGCAGCGTTTTCCCGCCCGCGCCGCAGCCGACAGTCTCAGCGCCTGGGCAGGAAAAGCCGGTATGTGATCTACTCACAGTACAGGGAGGAAAACAGCTATGGAATTTGACGAAGTTATCAGGAACCGCTACGCCTGCAAAAAATTTGACGGCAAGGCCGTGGAGCGGGAAAAACTGGACGCCATTCTGGAGGCCGGAAGGCTGGCCCCCACAGCCAAGAATCTGCAGGAGCAGCGCATCTATGTGGTGCAGTCGGAGTCGGGGCTGGCGAAGATCGACAAGCTGACGCCCTGCCGCTACGGCGCAAAGACCGTCGCCGTCGTGGCCTTCGACAGAAACAATGTGTTTACCTATCCGGGCGGAACGCGCAATTCCGGCGCGGAGGACGCTTCCATCGTCGCCGCGCACATGATGCTGGCCGCGAAAAACGAGGGCATAGACAGCTGCTGGGTCAACTTCTTCGACCCGGAGCGCGCGGCCGCGGAACTCGGTCTGCCCGAAAACGAGGAAGTATTGATGTTCCTCGTCCTGGGCCGCGCCGCGGCCGGCGCCGGGCCGCTCCCCGGTCACACCCTGCGCAAAGAGATATCCGAGACGGTTTCGTATATCTGAGCGCGGCTGACATCAGAAAAAACGGCGTCAATACCGCAGTCCGCCGTTGCGGCCGGGCCCCGGCCGGAGTATAATATTGCCCGAATAAAGGGGTGGTGTCATTACGGATTATATCGACGGCATTGTGGGCTCGCCGCTGTTCTGCGGGATAGAGCGGGGCGAGCTGGAGACCATGCTCAAGTGTCTGGGCGGCTTTGTGCGGGATTATAATAAGGGCGAGTACATTGCCGTGGAAAGCGAGAGCGTCAAAAACATCGGCTTCGTCCTTGACGGCACGGTACAGATGATAAAGGAGGACGTATGGGGCGGCAAAGCCATCCTCACCGTCATGTCCCGGCACCAGCTCTTCGGCGAGACCTTCGCCTGCGGCACGGACACGCAGTCGGCGGTGACCTTCTGCGCCAGCGCCGACACCCGGGTGCTGTTTCTCCCCTTTTACCGGGTACTGCACACCTGCTCCAATTCCTGTGCCTTCCACAACAAGCTCATCGAAAACATGGTCACGCTCATCGCGGACAAAAACCGCAGTCTCATGGACAAGCTGGACGCCGTCTCCAAGAAAAATCTGCGGGAAAAGATCCTCACCTATCTCTCCATACAGTCCCAGCGGCAGGGCAAAAATTATTTTGAAATACCTCTGGGCAGAATAGAGCTGGCGGACTACCTGTGCACTGACCGCAGCGCCCTCACCAGGGAACTCTCGTCCATGCGGGACGACGGGCTCATCGATTACGACAGGAACACCTTCCGCCTGCTGAAATGATTTGAATAATTATGGCTCTGAATGTTGCGGCCGCAACATTCAGAGCCGTTTTTTTATGATAGTTTCCAGTCATTAAATGTAAAAGGCGGGCGATGTATTGTGAAAAAAATATCATCTGTACTCGCGGCGATCCTGACTCTGGCCCTGCTGTGCGGCTGCGGCGCGGCAAAAACGGCCTCCGCCGCCGCTTCTCCCACCCCCGCCGGAGCGTTCACAGACGCGCTGGGCTATGCGGTGAATGCGGGGAGCCACGACCGGGTGGTGTCCCTCTACGGCAGCTTTGCCGAGGCCTGGATGCTCGCCGGCGGCACGCTGGTGGGCGCCACCCAGGACGCCGTGGACGAGCGCGGGCTGGATCTGGGCAAAGACGCCTCCATCGTCGGGACCGTGAAGGAGCCGAATCTTGAGGAAGTGCTCGCTCTGTCGCCGGACTTCGTCATCCTCTCCTCACAGATACCCGCCCAGGTGAAGCTGCATCAGTCCCTGACCGACGCAGGCATACCCCACGCCTATTTTTCCGGCGAGACCTTCAGCGAATATCTCGCCATGCTGAAAACATTCTGCGGCATGACCGGGCGGGACGACCTGTACCAGCAAAACGGCGAGGCCGTCAAGGCGCAGATCGACGCCGTCGTGAAGACCGTCTCCGACGCGAAGGAGACGCCGCCCAAGGTGCTGCTGCTGCGTGCCTACTCCTCCGGCTGCAAGGCCAAGGGCTCCGACAGCGTGGCAGGCGCCATACTCAAGGATCTGGGGGCCGAGAATCTGGCCGACAAGGACGGCAGTCTGCTGGAGGACGTGAGTCTGGAGGCTATCATCGCCGCCGACCCCGACTACATCTTTGTGGTGCCCATGGGCAGCCAGAAGAGCGCCGAAACCTGGCTTGCAGAAAACTTCCAGTCCAACCCCGCCTGGGCGGAGCTCTCCGCCGTGAAGAGCGGCAGCTACGCCGTGCTGCCCAAGGAACTGTTCAACTATAAACCCAACGCCAAATGGGGTGAAAGCTATGCCTATCTCGCAAAGCTCCTGTACCCGGCGCTTGCCGACAAGCTCGGCTAAACGCCGCGCCGCCGCACCGGCGGCTCTGACGGCGCTGCTCATTCTGTCGGTGCTGCTGAGCCTGCGCTGCGGAAGCCAGAGCTATTCCCTCTCCCGGCTCTTCCAGGCGCTGGGCGCCGGTGCCGCCGATCCCGTGCGGCAGATAATCGTCCATGTCCGGGTTCCCAGGACGCTCTCCTGCGCGCTCTCCGGAGCGGCGCTGGCCGTGGCGGGAGTGCTTTTGCAGGCGGTGCTTAACAACGCCATGGCAAGCCCCAACATCATCGGCGTCAACGCCGGGGCGGGCTTCTTCGCCCTGCTGGCGTCCTCCCTGCTGCCGGCCTCCGCCGCAGCCGTACCCGCGGCCGCCTTTCTCGGCGCGCTGGGCGCGGCCATGCTCATATACCTGCTGGCCCTCAGGGCCGGGCTCTCCCGCACCACGCTGGTGCTGGCCGGCATAGCGGTGGGCGGCATGCTCACCGCCGGAGTGAGCGCCCTGCGGCTGTTATTTCCGGACGCCGCCGTGGGCTCCGACGCATTCATGGCGGGCAGCTTTTCCGGCGCCGCCATGGAACGGCTGCTCCCCGCCCTGCCGTTCATTTTTGCGGGGCTGGCTCTGGCTCTTATCCTGGCGCCGGACGTGAACGTCCTGTGTCTGGGCGAGGAGAGCGCGGCGGGGCTGGGCCTCGATGTGGGGCGGACAAGATTTCTCTCCATCCTCGCCTCCGCGCTGCTGGCGGGAGCGGCCGTGAGCTTTGCGGGACTATTGAGCTTTGTGGGACTGCTGGTGCCCCACATAACCCGCCGCTTCGCGGGCTCAGACCACCGGCGGCTCATTCCCTGCTCGGCGCTGCTGGGCGCGGTGTTCGTCACCCTCTGCGACGTGCTGACAAGGGTCATCTTCTCCCCCTACGAGTTTCCCGCCGGCATCCTTATCTCGCTGCTGGGCGGGCCCTTCTTCCTCAGTCTGCTCATGGGCGGGAAAAGGGGGCGGCTCTATGATTGAGTTTCGAAACGTGTCCGTGGGCTACGGGACCTCGCCCGTGCTGCGAAACGTGAGCTTCACCGCCGCAAACAGCGCGCTCACCGTACTCGTCGGCCCCAACGGCTGCGGCAAGACCACGCTTCTGCGCTCGGCCGCCCGGCAGCTCCCGCTGCTTGCCGGCTCTATACAGGCGGACGGCCGGGATGCGGCGGGCTTTGAACGGAAGGAATTTGCCAGGGCGGTATCCTTCATGCCCCAGATGCGCGGCGTACCGGACATAGACGTATACGCGCTGGTGTGCCACGGCAGATTTCCCCACCTGTGTCTCTCCCGGCACATGACCGCCGCCGACCGCGACGCCGCAGAGCGGGCCATGGAGCGCATGGGCGTGGCCGGGTGGCGGGAGCGGAGCCTGCGGGAGCTCTCCGGCGGCGAGCGGCAGCGGGTGTATCTCGCCATGGCGCTCTGTCAGGAGAGCGGCAATCTTCTTTTGGACGAACCCTCCGCCTGGCTGGACGCCCCCCGGCAGTTTGAGCTGCTGGAGCTTTTGAAGTCGCTGGCCGCAGAGGGAAAGACGGTGGTCATGGTCCTCCACGAGCTGGCCCAGGCCATGCAGTATGCCGACCGCATAGCTCTTTTGTCCGGCGGCGCGCTGCGCGCGGCGCTGCCTCCTGGGGAGCTCTTCTCCTCCGGGCTGGCAGAGGAGGTCTTCGGCGTGGGATTGCGCCGGGCCCCGGACGGGACGTACTATGTGCGCCCCCGGTGATGCAGTTAATCAACATTGAAATTGAAATATATACGAGAGGTGAAATCAATGGGACATTTGCTCAATGAAACACAGGCCGACGGCCTGATGGCAAAGCTCCGGGAGAAGTACGACGTCTACGCGCCCAGGCTCTTCCCCGGCACCGGGCGTTTCTCGGAGACGGACGTGGTGCGCTATGACACGGTGGAGAGAGCCGGCGACATCGTCTTCGACAAGAAGTCTGACTACTCCTTCAAAACGGCACTGCTGCCGCCCAACTCCACGCTGTTCTACTTTACCGAGGACAAGGTGTCCGTCCCGGCCGCGCCGGAAAAGGACCGGCTGGTGCTGCTGCGCAGCTGCGACCTCAACGCCGTGCGCAGGCTGGATCAGATCTATCTCAACAACAAGTTCGCCGACAGCTACTACGCGGCCGTCCGGGAAAAGACCCATTTCGTGCTGATGGGCTGCCCGGAGTCCTTTGAAAACTGCTTCTGCGTCAGCATGGGCGCCAACACCTGCGAGGGCTACTGCGCCTATGTGACGCCGAGGAACGGCGGCTGGTATCTCGACTGCGCCGACGCGGAGATAAACGCCTTCATCGACGCGCTGGGAGCCCCGGCCCGCGACGAGCCGGTGGAATACGTCACCGAAAACGAAGTAAAGGTCGCCGTCCCCGAAAACCTCAGTCCCAAGGTGAGAAAGTCCCACGTCTGGGACGAGTACGACAAGCGCTGCATCGGCTGCGGCCGCTGCAACTTCGCCTGCCCCACCTGCACCTGCTTCACCACCCAGGACATCTTCTACAAGGACAACGCCAAGGTCGGCGAGCGCCGCCGGGTGTACGCCAGCTGCATGGTGGACGGCTACACCGACATCGCCGGCAACATGAGCTTCCGCAGTAAGCAGGGCGAGCGCATGCGCTTCAAGGTCATGCACAAGGTCTATGATTTCAAGGATCGCTTCGGCTATCAGATGTGCGTGGGCTGCGGCCGCTGCGACGATATCTGCCCCGAATACATCTCGTTCTCAGCCTGCGTGAACAAGCTGGGCGACGCCATGAAGGAGGTCGAAGCAAATGAAGAATGAATACCTGCCCTTCCAGTCCGAGATACTCTCCGTGCTCAGGCACACGGAGAAGGAATACACCTTCCGCATGGCCTACGACGGGCCGCTGAAGGCCGGACAGTTCTTTCTGGTCTCCCTGCCCAAGTTCGGCGAGTCCCCCATCTCCGTGAGCTCCATGGGCCCCGGCTGGGTGGAGATAACCGTCCGCCGCATCGGCAAGGTCACCGACGAGATCTTTGAAAACTACGTGGGCGACAGCCTGTTCATGCGCGGGCCCTACGGCAACGGCTTCGACATTGAAAACTACAAAGGCCGCGAGGTGGTCATCATCGCCGGCGGCACCGGCGTGTCCCCCGTCCGGGCCGTCATCGAGCATTTCAGCGACCACCCGGAGGACGCCGTGAGCACCAAAGTCATCGTGGGCTACAAGACCCCCGCCGACGTGCTGTTCCGCGCGGAGATGGAGAACGAGTGGAAAAAGAAGCTGGATCTCACCCTCACCGTGGACGCCAACCCGGAAAACCTGCCGGGCTACGAGCTGGGCATGGTGACCAAGTACATTCCCGATCTGCAGTTCAGGGATATCGACAGCGCGGTGGGCATAGTGGTGGGCCCGCCGCTGATGATGAAGTTCACCGCCCAGGGCCTGGCCCAGCGGGGCCTCAGGGACGAAAACATCTGGCTTGCCCAGGAACGCCGGATGTGCTGCGGTCTCGGCAAATGCGGCCACTGCCGCATCGGCAGCAAGTATGTGTGTCTGGACGGACCTGTCTTTTGCTGGAGCGAGGCAAAAGACATGGTGGATTGAGGAGGCGCCGACATGGATGTAAACGTTAAAAAGCTCAAGAAAAATGCGTTCCGCTATTCCAAGGTTCGCGGCGAGACCGCCGTCAGGGTCCGCGTGCCCGGCGGACGCTGCCTTTCGGAAACGCTGGGCGCGGTGAAGGACATCGCTGACAAATACGGCAACGGCGTGGTGCACATGACCACCCGTCAGGGCTTCGAGATCATGGGCATAAAGCTCCAGGACATGGAGGACGTGAACCGCATGCTGGAGCCCATAATCGTGGGCCAGAAGATAAACGAGCAGCACCCCGAGGCGGGCTACACCTCCTCCGGCACCCGCAACGTCTGCGCCTGCATCGGCAACGAGCAGTGCCCCTTCGGCAACTACAACACCGCCGCCTTTGCCCTGCGCACCGAGCAGGCCATTTTCCCCAACGACATACACTTCAAGGTGGCCTTCACCGGCTGCGCCAACGACTGCATCAAGGCCCGCATGCACGACTTCGGCATCATCGGTATGACCGAGCCGCAGTACGACCCCACCCTGTGCGTGGGCTGCGAGGCCTGCGTGAAGGGCTGCAAGAATCTGTCCGTGGGCGCGCTGAGCATGGAAAACTACAAGGTCGTGCGCAACGCGGACAAGTGCGTGGGCTGCGGCGTGTGCGTGACCAAGTGCCCCATGCGGGCCTGGACCCGCAGCAAGGAGCGCTACTACAAGCTGGTCATCATGGGCCGCACCGGCAAGAAGAATCCCCGTCTGGGCGAGGACTGGCTCATCTGGGCCGACGAAGAGAGCATCCTGAAGATCATCGTCAACACCTACGAGTTCTGCGACAAGTACATCAGCCCCGACGCCCCCGACCGCAAGGAGCACATCGGCTACATCATCGACCGTGTGGGCTTCGAGGAATTCAAGCGCTACGCCCTGAAGGGCGTGGAGCTGGGCCCCAAGTGCCAGGTGAACGAGAACGTGTACTGGAGCGGCGTGCACTTCAAGCGCGACCCCTACAACTACCGCTGAGTAAAAAAGCAATATTGCAAAACTGCCCCGGGCCTGCGTATGGCCCGGGGCAGTTCCCTGCGGCAGCACAGGCGCGGTGATAAAACAGGTTATCGTGGAAAAAGCTGTCTTTCGGTGTTATTATATAGGCGCAAAGGAAGAAGCGGCCGCGCGGCGTGCGGTTCTTCGGTCCTTGTCATCAAGCATTGTGAGGACAGTCGAATGTATTCTGTACAGCATCTTTTATACTTCTGCAAGGTCGTGGAGGCACACAGCATGAACAGCGCCGCAGAGGAGCTGTATATTACCCAGCCTGCGCTCAGCCGCGCCATCCGGTCTCTGGAGGAAGAGCTCCACGTGGAGCTCTTCAAGCGCAGCAACCGGGGCGTGGCCCCCACCGAGGCCGGGGAGCGGCTCTACCGTTACGCCTCCCGCCTGCTGCATCAGATGGATCTGATATCCAATCTCGCCGAGACCGGGCCAGACCCGGTGCTGTCGCTGTCGGTCTTTCCCTTTCTCTTCATCGGCCCCCTGCTGGAAAAATACCTGATCACCAACGAGCGGCGCGAGAGCCGGCTGGAGATAGAGGAATGCCGGGTGGGCCAGATCATCACCAACGTCGCCGACGGCCTCTCGGAGCTTGGCCTTGTACAGTATAATCAGGCCCAGTCAAGAGAATTCAATGCCCTGCTCAAAAAGAACAAGCTGACATTTTCGCCGCTGGTCAAAAGTGAATGGAGGGCCTGCGTCGGCCCCGCCAGCCCGTTTTACCGCATGTACGAGGTCACTCTGGATCAGCTCTCCAGCATCCCGCTCATACGGCTGCGGGACGACTATCTCTCATCGCTCACCGGCACAATGAAAAACACGGAGATCGCCCTCGACGAGCTGACCCACAGCTTTGTCGGCAGCAGCTATCTCATCCTGCACCTTCTGCGGAAGGCCGACTGCTGGTATGTGGCCTCCACCGCGGACGAGGGCGCCGCGCAGGAGTACGGCCTGCGCCTGCTGCCCATAAGCTCTCTCGGGGTGCGGCTTAACATCGGTTTCATCCAGAAGGAGGATCGCTCCCTGTCCCCGGCGGCGGAGGATTTTGCAGCCTATGCCGCAGCCCGCATGAAAAAAGCCGCTATGCAATAATGGTTCAGCCTGGCTATGCTCACTTGGCACTTCCAAAAATACTTAAATAATTTATAATAATGTGCATGCGTTGATTATTCAGCGCATGTATTTTTTGCTATTTATTCTGTGGTCTTCAGCGGAAAGGATGATGCCGATCATGATTGAGACAGTCAAAAAGCTTGTGGACGAATACGGCGCGAAGCTGGTGGAGGACCGCCGATGGCTTCACGCGCATCCGGAGCTCTCCTTTAAGGAGTTTGAAACGAGCCGTTGGATACGCTCGCAGCTTGACAAAGCCGGAGTCCCCGTTCTTTCCGGCATAAGCGGCAACAGCGTGGTGGGCGTCATTGAGGGCACGAAGCCGGGGCCGTCCATAGGTCTGCGAGCCGACATGGACGCGCTGGGTCTCACTGAGGAAAACGATCTGCCCTACAAAAGCACCGTGCCCGGCGTGATGCACGCCTGCGGACACGACGCGCACACTGCGGCGCTCATCGCTCTGGCCGAGATATTCTCCGCGCACAGGGAGCTCATACAGGGCCGGATATATTTCATTTTCCAGCAGGGAGAAGAGTTTCTCCCCGGCGGCGCCGTCCAGCTCTGCGGCGACGGCGTGATGAAGAATATTGACTACATCTTCGGCTGGCACTGCGACGCCAACGTTCCCGTTGGCTCCATCGACCTCGCCCCCGGCGCGCGCACCGCCGCTGTCGGCACCTACGATATCAAGATCACCGGCCGGGGCGGTCACGGCAGCATGCCCCAGCAGGCCAACAACCCCATCATTCCGGCAAGCGAGCTCGTGAGCGCCATAAACCTCATCCCCGCCCTGAAATGCGATCCCATCAAGAGCTGCACGGTATCCACCAGCTATCTGCTCTGCGGCGTGGACGGCGTGGCGAACGTCATCCCCTCCTCCGTAAGCATGGGCGGCAACATCAGGAGCCTCGACACTGATGTGCGGGACTTCGCGATGAAGGACATAGAAAAGCTGGCAAACGGTATCTGCCGGGCCCACGGCTGCGAATGCAAGGTAAATCTGGTATACGGCTATCCCGCCTCCGTCATCGACCGGCAGTGCTTTGAGGTCATGGACGCCGCCGCAAACGAGCTGGGACTCAAGAACATACAGGCTCCCCCATCTCTGGGTGCCGAGGACTTCGCCTATTACGGCAGAGAAAAGCCCGCCGGGTTCTGCATGTTCGGCATGGCGGACCCCACCGGAGCCCGCAAGCCCACGCCCCACCACAACCCCTACTTTTATATTGACGATGAAAAGGGCCTGCCCCTGGCGCTTGAATACATGCTGACGGTCTACCTGAAGGCCGTCGAAACGCTCCCATCAAACAGAAAATAAGGAGAAACTGCAATGAACGCATTACTGGCGCTGTTCATAATATTCCTGATATTCTCCGCAGGCGATTACATAGCCTCCAAGACTAAGGCTCTCGTCTCCATGATGCTGTTTGCCGCCGTGGTGTTTATGGTGGCGTTCTGGAGCGGGCTTCCCAAAACGATCTTTGACGATTCCGGGCTTTCCGCGTTTGCCAGCGTCACCATAAGCATGTTCCTGGTGCACATCGGCACCACCATCAAGATCCGCGACTTTGCCCGGGAGTGGAAGACCGTGGTAATAGTCCTGTTTTCCACCATCGCCATCGCCATGGGCGTGTATTTCGTCGGCAAGCTGTTCATCGACCGCTATTACGCGCTGGTCGGCGCGCCGATACTGGCCGGCGGCATGGTGGCCTACTTCGTTATGAACGGCGTTTCAGAAGCCGTGGGCAGAGCGGACATCAGCGTGTTCGCCGTGCTGGTGCTGGTGTTCCAGAGCTTTATCGGCGTGCCGGTGGCAAGCTACTTCTGCAAAAAGGAAGGGCTCCGGGTGCGGGACGAATACCGCGCCGGAGGACTGAGCGTCGATCTTACCAACGGCGAGAGCGTCCGCAAGCCTCTGCTGCCGCCCATCCCGGAAAAATACAACACCGCGAACGTCATTCTCTGCAAGCTCGCCCTCGTGGGTTACGTATCGGTCCTGCTGGGTAAGGCCACCGGCGTGAGCATGCTCATATACGCGCTGATCCTCGGCGTCCTCCTGCGCGAGATAGGCTTTCTGGACGAGGCCGCTCTCACCAAGTGCAACGGCTTCGCCTTTGTCCTTGCCGGCGCCACCTGCTCCATCTTTTCGGGCCTTGTGAACACCACCCCCGCCATGGTCGCCTCCATGATCGTCCCGCTGCTAATAGTCATGGCCATCGGCCTTGTGTGCTGCACTGTGGTGGCCATCGTCATCGGCAAGGCCGTGCACTTCAGCTGCCAGTTCTCCATCGGCCTGGCTGTGACCGCCTTCTTCGGCTTCCCCGGCACCTACCTCATTTCCAACGAGGTCGCCCGGGCCTCCGGCGACACGCCGGAGGAGTGCGCCGCCGTCATGGCGAGCATCATGCCCAAGATGATAATCGCGGGCATCGTGTCCGTCTCGGTGGTCTCCGGGCTTCTGGCAGGCATCATGGTGAATTGGGCATGAACTGACAAATAAGATTAGGCCGCCGCGCGATGAGCCGGGCTCGTCACGCGGCGGTCTTTTTCTCTACGTCATTGCTCGCTGTTTTCCATTGCAGCCCGGCTCCGGCAGGAGTATAATATTGCCCGCGGCAATGCCGCTGAGACTGCCTGTCCCGGCCCGGTCTGATATTACTGTGAAGAAGGCGGATTACATGCCTGCAAACGACAACATAAGATATTACATTGAGCACGAGGCGATGCCGCGGGCCCTATATGCGGAGGGGCCGCAGATGATAACCGATCTGCTGGTCAAGGGCGGCACGGCCATATCCGATTATTACAAGGCGGCCGAAAACGCCAATCCCGATTATTCGTCTCCCTATTCGGAGCTGGATTTCAGCGTGTCCCAGCGGGAATATGCCGAAGACGGCCTTTCCGTGCTGGTACTGCGCATCGGCATGCCCCTGGCGGAAACGCCCCATCTGTGCCGGGCGGTCTATATCTGCACCGGCGCCGGCAGCGGCGGCGACCTCTACCTGACTTCCGAGTTTGAGGCGGCCGGACAGTATTATCTCTGCGGGTGGACGCCGGAGCACGCCCATATGTTCTTCGGCGAGGCGGCGGAGAACGAATACGACCAGGCCGCCGGGTTCTACCTGACAATGATCAAGAACGGCGACCTTGAGAAGATACAGGACATCTGCCGACGCAGCGGGAAGCATCCGCAGTGAAGTCCGGGTAAAATGCGCGCCTGTGGCATAACACAGCGAAAAGCCATGAAATCTATCGATTTCATGGCTTTTGCCTTGTCGGGCATTGCGGCTATATGATCCGCCTTGCTCCCGCATAATGGTCTTTAAAGTACTCCGAGGAAAGGCTGGAGATCTTCACGACGTCCCCGGTATGGGGCGCGTGAATAAAACTTCCGCCTCCTATGTATATGCCGCAGTGGCCTATGTAGCTTCCGCTGCCGTCGGTGAAGAGCACAATGTCGCCGGCCTGGAGATTGGATGCAGACACCGACACGCCGTTAAAGGACAGAGCTGCCGCGGTACGGTTAATCCTGTATCCGAAATGCCTGTAGCAGTAATAAACAAGTCCGGAACAGTCGAACCCCGAAGGAGATGTCCCGCCGTAAACGTAACTTACCCCGAGAAATCCCTGTGCGTAATCTATTATCTGCTGTCCGGTCGCCGAGCCCGCAGAGTCGCCATACCACACCGTGTTATCTTCGCTTTTTGCGGCATTCGCCTCTGCCTCAAGGCGCTTCTGTTCGTCCAGCTGGGACTGCATGTTGGCCACCTGTTTATTCAGGGACGACTGCAGCGACTGAACGGACGCCAGCTGGCTGGCATATTCGGCGGACTTACTGTTCAGGCTCGCAAGGACCGCCTGGGCTTCCTTCTGCTGTGCGGTAAGATCCGCCTGCTTGTCCTGATATTCCGCGTACACTTTCTTCTGGGCGGCCATTTCGGCCTCCATGGCTTCCTGAGCATTTTTAACTTTGACCTGAGCCGCTTTGACATCGCTGATCAGTTTGCTGTCGTACTCCATGATCTCCCGGATATCATCAAGCCGGCTCAAAAGGTCGTCAAAGCTTGTCGCCTGCAGAAGCGTGGCAAAGTATGGTATATCGCCGTTTTCCTCCATTGCGCGCACGCGGACCCTGTATCTTTTAAGAAGCTCCTGCTCCTGCTGTCTGTATTCGTTGAGGCTGTTTTCCATTTCGGCGATGGAGTTTGTGTATATGGCGATCTGCTTGGAGAGGTTTTCCAGCTCCTTGTTTGTCACTTCAAGATTTTCGCTGAGCACCTTGAGTTTCTCCGTCTGCGCACCGACTTTTTTGTTCAGCTCGTCAGCCTTGGTCTTGATGCTGTTTTTTTGGCTTGCCAGGGCTTGCTGCTGCTGCTTCAGGGCGTTCAGCTCAGATTTGCTGACGGCCTGCGAACGCACCGTAAGCAGAGGAGAGAACACCGAAAAGAACAATATTATTACAGCGATCCCGACTGCCAGGCGCTTTTTTATTGTTGGGTTGTTTTGCATATTTATTCACCATGTTGTTTCAAAGAGTTCCAAACAATGTATATATAATAAACCAATTATGCCCCCGACGCAATACGGCAATTTTTTCAAATCCCGCAAACGCTTGCGGGCACTGCGTTTGCGGGATTATTTTTTTGCTCTTTTCCCCGCGATCCTCGGGTTCTCGCCTGAATGTGAAGGGCAGTATTCTATCCCGCGACTTCGATATTTTATAATTGTTTAACCGATAATTATTAAAAATAGCCGGCTGATTTTGCCAAATCAGCCGGCTCTTTTTTGCACCGAAAAGCGGTTTGTTTCCGCCCGGCGCTGTTTACTTTTTCGTCCAGCCGGCGAGTTCCGGCCCGGTCTGTGAACGGATGATATCCAAAAGCTCCAGCACGCTTTGAAAGCTCCGTGTTGTTTCGTCCGTCCGCAGGACGCCCTGCCGCTCGCCGTTTTCGGTGCCGGTTATGTCCAGTCCGGTCTTGGACATCATCTGCGAAATGTAATTGCGCACGTTTTTCTCGCTCATACCCAGCCGCCCGGCAATTTCGGCGTTGGAATCGCCGGTGAGCAGCTCCCGCAGCACCTCCAGCTCCCGGGCGGTGAAATCCCGGCTGGAAAGCTCCCCCACCCGTACCTCCGTGGTGGCGTCGGGATAGATGCGCTCCCCCGCCATGGTAGGGTCCATGACGGCCAGCATCTCCTCCTCCCGGGGGGACTTGTACCAGAAGCTGTCCACGTTCCCACTGCGGGCGCGCTCAATATAATCGCTCTCCGGCGGGGATGTCACGATGATGATCTTTATTCCCGGCAGCGCGGCTTTTATCTTCGCCGCCTCCTGCAGGCCCCTGGCGGCCATGGCGGCAGCGACCAGCGCCAGGGTAATAAGCACCTTGCGTAAAAACGCCTTATCCGCCATCGGCCGTCACCGCCCCCATTTTTTCTTCAGTATACCAAAGCGTGGAAAAATGCAAGCGGCCCGAAGATCTCCCCCCAGGCAGCATATCATTCAAGCCTGCAAAAGCAAAAATAAGCCGACGGCGGGCTGGGCTTCATGCTCCGGCGCGGTATTGCCGTGGAGTGACGGAAAACAGCTTTTTGAACTGTTTTATGAAGTAGCTTGCCGAACAAAAGCCGGTCTCGTAGGCTATATCGGTGACCGGCAGAGCGGTGCTCCGAAGCAGCACCGCTCCCTTTTCGAGCCTGTATGAGTTCAGATACGAGAAGATTGTCTCGCCGGTGACGCGGCGGAACATGCGGCAGCACTCGCTGGCGCTGAAGGAGACGGCTGCGGCTATGTCCTCTACCGTTATCCGCCCGCCGTAATTTTCCCCGATATACCGCAGCATGACCTGCACGGCGGCGTTGGACTGACCGCGGCTGTCTGTTCCGCCGTCTGAGCGCGCATTTTCCATCAGCCCCAGCCACATGCCCAGGAGCCGTATGAGTATCTCATATTCGTAGCCCGGCCTTTTCTCCTCGTTGAGATTGAAGATCCCGGTTATGCCCGACAGGATCTTCCGCTGCCAGTCGGCTTCGCCGGTCAGCGCCACCGCAGCCATGGCGGGGTCTGCAAGGCAGGGCCGCACGTATTTTTCCTCAAATACGCTGCCCGCAAAGCCTCTCAGCAAACCGGGCCCCGCATCCAGGCACAGGTATGTGCTGTCCGGCGCGGCCTCGGGTTTCGCCATGTGCGGTATGCCGCTGTTGATATAGACGCCGCCGCCCGCCGGGACATGAAATTCGCGCCCGTCTGCCCGGAAACACACCGTGCCATTGAGCACAAGACAAAACTGCAGCTCCTCGTGCCAGTGCCAGGGCGTATATCCAAGCACAAATTTGTCCATCTCCGACCGATACACCGCCAGCGGAAAGTCCGGCGTACCGTGCCGCGTCAGCTCATGCTGACGGCTGTCGATCTGAATATCATAGATTTGCATCGGTATTCCTCAATGTAGTTATATTTTTTGCAGAAATAATGATATACAAACACATTGTAAATCAATATAATAGCATTTGTAAAGGGCAGATATAACAATTGGGAGGAACGGACAATGTTCATTGACAAAGCCTGCGGCGAAGAACTTATCAGCTTCTACCGCGAATGTATCAGAACACGCAGCTATTCCGACGAGGAAGGCGATATAGCCCGGCTCGCAGTCGCGAAAATGAAGGAGCTCGGCTTTGACGAGGCATATATAGACCCTGCGGGGAACGCGGTGGGCAGGGTCGGCACCGGGTCCAGGACGGTGAACTTCGATTCCCACATGGACACCGTCCGGGTGAACGACGGCGAGCTCTGGGACGCGCCGCCCTTCTCCGCGGATATAAAGGACGGCTTCGTATACGGGCGCGGCGCGGCGGATATGAAAGGCGGGCTCGCCGCCTCCGTGTTTGCGGCGGCGCTGGCAAAGAAACGCGGCTGGCTGGACGGCAAGACCGTCTGGGTCACCGGCACCGTGTGCGAGGAGTACTGCGACGGCGTAGGTCTGGCGCATTTCTACCGCGACAGCGGCGTGAAGCCGGACTTCTGCGTCATCTGCGAGCCGTCGGACAATGTGATCACTCTGGGCCATACCGGCAAGGTGCAGGCCCGCGTGACCACGGCGGGCGTCTCCGCCCATGCCAGCGCGCCGGAGAAAGGCGTCAACGCCGTCTACGCCATGGCCGACATCATAAAGCGGGTGGACGAGCTGAACGCCCGGCTCCAGGCGGCTCCCGGGGCGGGCACCATCGTCCTTTCCGATATCTCCTGCGTGTCCGCCTCGCTGAACGCCGTGCCGGACAAATGTGAGATATATCTCGACCGCCGCCTGCGCCCCGGCGAGACGACAGAGCAGGTGCGCGGGGAGCTGGACGCGCTTGTCGCGGGCGTTTCCGGCGCCGCCTGGGAACCGGGCACCCTCCGCCGCAAAAGCTGGACGGGCGCGGAGCTTGTTTACGAGCCCTGCCACGACCCATGGAAGATAAGCCCCGATCATCCGCTGACGGCGGCATGCAGGAGCGCCTTCAGCGATGTTTTCGGCGCGGAGCCGGAAAAATACGGCTTCTGGGATTTCGGCACCAACGCCGTGGCCCCCATCGGCATGGGCGTGCCGTGCATCGGCTTTGGCCCTGGCGACTGCAAGCTCGCCCATATGCGTAACGAGCGCTGCCGTCCGGAGCAGGTAGTAGACGCCTGCGGTTTTTACGCCGCGCTGACAAAACGTCTTTAAAATCGGGGAGGACAAATATGGAGCTTGCTGTTGAAAACATCTGCGGCCTGTCCGTGGTGGATAATCCGTGTTCTGCCTGCGCCGCAGCCCCCGACTTTCTCGGCCGCCGGGCGGCGGAGCCGGTACGCCGCTTCCACGAATCCCTTGACGGTTATGCGCCCACGCCGCTGCTGTCATTGCCCGGGCTTGCCGCAAAGCTGGGTCTGGGGGCGGTGTTCGTGAAGGATGAGTCCGGCAGATTCGGACTCAAGGCCTTCAAGGGGCTGGGCGGCAGCTATGCCGTGTTCAGAGCGGCCTGCGAGAGAACGGGGCTGGACTATGAAAGAACGACGCAGGAGGACCTGCGCCGACCGGATATCAGGGCAAAGCTCGCCGGGGTGAAATTCGTCACCGCCACCGACGGCAACCACGGCAAGGGCGTGGCCTGGGCGGCAGCCGGGCTGGGCTGCCGGGCGCATGTCTATATGCCGCGGGGCTCGGTTCCCGCCAGAGCCGAGGCCATCCGCGCCGCCGGCGCATACGAGGTCGAGATAACCGGGCTCTGCTACGACGACGCCGTGCGGTACGCGGCAGGCCAGGCAGAGAAAAACGGATGGGTGCTGGTGCAGGACACCTCCTGGCAGGGCTATGAAAAGGTGCCCACATGGATAATGCAGGGATATACCACCATGACCTATGAGGCCGTGGAACAGCTGCGCGCGGCGGGATACGAGCGGCCCACCCACGTCCTCCTCCAGGCCGGAGTCGGCGCTCTGGCCGGCAGCGTGGCCGGGGCGCTGCAAAACGAATACGGGGACGCCATGCCACGCGTTTCCATCGCTGAGTCTGAGGCCGCCGCCTGCCTTTTTGAATCGGCGCGGCAGGGCGACGGACTACCACACGCGGCGGCGGGCTCCGGGCGCACCATAATGGCCGGGCTGAACTGCGGCGAGCCCTGCACCATCGCCTGGCCAATACTGCGCGGGCTTGCCAGTGAGTTTTTTGCCTGTCCGGACAGCGTGGCTGCCGACGGAATGCGCCTGCTGGCAGGGCCCTGCCCGGGCGATCCCCGCATAGTATCCGGCGAATCCGGCGCCGTCACGGCGGGCCTTCTGTCGCGGATCGCGGCCTCAGGCGGCGCCGGGGCGCTGCGGGACCGGATGGGACTGGGGAAGGACGCCGTCGTACTACTTTTCAGCACCGAGGGCGACACCGACCCGGAGAACTACAAAGACATAGTCGGAAATATAGAGCAGGCAAAATAAGAAGGGAGCTATACCATGATAAAGGAGATCTTAAAACTCGGAGACCCGAAATTGTATGAAATCAGCACGGAGATAACGGAGGCGGACGTGCCGCTGGTCGCCGGCTGGGTGACTGATCTTCACGACACGCTTATGGAGTACAGAAAAGTCTACGGGGCCGGCCGCGCGGTGGCCGCGCCGCAGATAGGAGTGCGGAAGCGCCTTCTATACATGTACGACGGCAGGCCGTACGTGTTCATCAATCCCGTGATGACCTTCCCGGATCAGGAGAAGTACGAGCTCATGGACGACTGTATGTCGTTTCCCGGCCTGATCGTCAGGGTGTTGCGTTACAAAAGAGCAGATATTAAGTATCTTGATGCCGAAATGCAGCCGCATACCATGCATCTGGAGGGCGATTATTCCGAGCTCCTGCAGCATGAATACGATCATCTGGACGGTATTCTGGCAACCATGAGGGCCGTGGACAACAAAGCTTTCTATATGCAGCAGATGAAACGAGATTTCTGAAAGGAATCCGAGCACAGATAGCCTGTCATCTGTCCCAAAACGGCACGGAACCCGAGGACATTACCACCCGGCTGCGGCCGGAAATATCCTATATATAAAATATACCAAGCACGGCAAGGCGGAGTCCCGCAAGGGGCCCCGTCTTGTTTTTGCATGTTTACGGGTTTTATCGCAGACTATTTATATTAAGTTTTACTTAATATTATTATAATAAACCGTAGCTTTACTTTATATTGGTTCGGCTGTATTATGCAATCGTAAAGAGGAAGCAGCAAGAAAGCCAAAAACAACAAATAATTATTCGGAGGAAAAACAATGAAAAACAACAACATAATCTCAGCGGCGGCAAATTTTCTGGCCCTCATAGTCTTCAGCATCATCTGGGCGACTTCCGGCGGAATTCAGGCCGTAATCTCCGCGATAGCGGTGGTAGTGATCAGCGCGGTGCTCACCTGCACCATTGCCCGCGACATCACCGCAGCGGAGAAAAAGGAACTCACCGCAAAGTGCTGATGGCACTCAAATCAAAGAAAGAGGCGACGAAATTGCACCCGCGAAGTAAGAGGCCAACGTAAATGCTGCTGTTCACAGGGAACGGCAGCATTTTTAATGTGAAAAGTCCCGGAAGCCTGTGTTGCCAAGGCTTCCGGGGCTTCGTGTGATCGTTCCCGCCCGCCGGGCATATCCTTTCCAGGCGTTTCTGCTCAGATGATATTACCCGACGTTGTTCTATTTACAGTTTCGATCAATATCCCTGGGTCTCGCCGGCGAACCGCCTTCGAAACTTAATAATCGGCCGATTTGAATATTTACCGGTTAGGAATGTGGATTGCTTTTTTGTCGGCTGCCAGAGCGCATTCGCGGACGGACTCCGCAACTGTGGGGTGGCAGTGGATGGTTGCAGTGAAATCATCCAGCGTGCAGTTCATGTTTATTGCCAGCGCGGCCTCCTCAATAAGCTCCGTGGCGCTGGGAGCCAGGATATGTACGCCGAGTATTCTGCCGGTCTGTTTATCAGCCAGGATCTTTATCATGCCGTCGGTCTGGCGGGCCACCATGCTTCTGCCGCTGCCGGAGGTCGGGAATTTTCCGACTTTGTAGTCCAGGCCCAGTTCCTTTGCTCTGTCTTCCGTGCAGCCGACGCCTGCGAACTCCGGCCCCACATAGGCGCAGCTGGGACTTTTGGCAGGGTCAAAATGCCTGCTGCCGCCCAGCGCGTTTTCCGCGGCAGTCTCGCCCATCGTCATCGCGGCGTGGGCCAGCATGAGTTTTCCTGTGCAATCGCCCACGGCGTAGACGCCAGGTACGTTTGTCTCCATCGTGTCGTTTGTCTCGATGAATCCGTTTTGTGCGGTAATGCCCGCTTTTTCGAGACCAAGCCCATCAGTCAGCGGACCTCTGCCCACGCATACCAGCACCTTTTCGGCTTCGATCTCCACCTCACCGTCGTCATTTTGTACCGTGACCCTGGCTCCGGCGTCGGTATCGTCCACCTTCAGCACCCTGGCGCTGGTCATGATATCCATGCCCTGACGCTTAAGCTTCTTCTGGAGCATTGCCGTGAGTTCGCCATCCATCAGCGGCAGGAGCTTCGGCAGCATTTCAACCACTGTCACCTTGGTGCCGTAACGCATATACACGCTGCCCAGCTCAAGCCCTATAACGCCGCCGCCGATGACCAGCATGCTTGCCGGGACATGGTCCAGAGACAGACACGCCGTGCTGTCAATTGCGGCCTTGCTGTCTTTAAGTCCGGGAATGGGCGGGACGATAGGATAGGAGCCCGCAGCAACAATAATCTTGTCGGCAGTAAGCTCGGTATCGCCCACAGCCACGGTCCTGGGGCCGGTAAATCTTGCTTCGCCCGCCACAAGCTTGATTTTGTTCATCTTGACCAGGGCCTTAACGCCGCCCGTGAGTTGGTTTACCACGGACGCGCGGAAGCTCTGGACTTTTGGCCAGTCCACCTTCACCGACTCGCCCACGATGCCAATATCCGCGGAGTGTGTGGCTTCTTCATATACCTTCGGCGCTCCGGCGAACAGGTAGGTACCGGCATAAAGCAAGCCGTCGATCAGCGGCGGTCTGCTGTGATAGACGTTTTCGTAAAGCTCCTGCATGGTGACAGTCGGAAGATATGCAGGGTCATTGAACTGCCTCATCTTTAGCAGTTTGGCCTGCAAGTCCTTTTCAGTTTCTTCATCTTCGGTGTTGATTTCAGCCTTTTTGTCTGATATACTTTGTCCAGTGATTGATGAGAGCGGCTGTCCCGCATCTGCGCCAACAGATACATGAGGGACGGCCGCCGCTTCATTTTCAGGGCTCATTCGCTCTCCTCCTTCATTCCATTCATAATGACGGCGATCATATCAATCGTATCCATCAGATCGCCGTCGATTTTTTGCCCGGCTTCGATTCGCCGCAGCTCGTCCAGCACAGCGGCAAGCTGGTCGCGCAGAGCTTTGTAGACGCGGGGATTGCCCTGTACAACGACATCCTTACAGAGCAGCCGCCGGGTGATGTAGTCCTGCTTGGTGAGGCCGGATAGCCTGACAAACTTTTCAAGCAGGTCATCTTCCTCCGGCGAAATACGAAAAGCAACGGTTTTATTTCTCCAGCGGTTGTGTTCATCCCGATTTTTCAGTGACATAATTTAAACTCCTTTCGACGTACGTTCAAAGTCCAGCTTCTGTGCCATTTCTGTCTGCCGCGAGGGAAACAGGTGAGCATAATTGTAGGTGATGTCTATGCTCTCGTGCCCTACGCGGTCGGCAATGGCGATTGCGGAAAAGCCCATATCTATCAGCAGCGAAATTGCGCTGTGACGGATATCGTGAATTCGGATGCGCTTGACTCCGGCCTGCTTGGAGCCTCTGTCCATTTCGTGATGCAGGTAGTATTTTGTTATCGGAAACATTCTCTCGGTAGGCTCGACGCCATACAGCGTCTTAATATATTCCTGCATTTCCTCGC
>Ga0183095_10952_pt1 | contig 41817 bp, 60 predicted proteins | sample BioMet4_FD_130346 | JGI IMG/M metagenome (GOLD analysis project Ga0183095, IMG submission 130346) | Microbial communities from bioreactor (seeded with sewage sludge) at LBNL, California, USA - Biofuel metagenome 4 (v2) (version 3) | ecosystem: Engineered > Bioreactor > Anaerobic > Unclassified ...
CTAAATATGTTGTTTGCTCACATTTTTGCTCACATTAGCCATTCTTTGACCTTTTGACTATGCTCTAGAGTGGCTTTAATATTGGTCGGGGCGACAGGATTCGAACCTGCGGCCTCCTAGTCCCGAATTAATTTAACCCTATCAAATCACACAAATGTGCATGAATGTGCATTAGAAAAGTGGCTCTAAATCTACGTTTCCATAAATACGCACAAATGTACATAAATGTCCATAAATGCGAAATAGAATTATTTGCTCACATTTTTGCTACGAAACCCCAAAGAAGTACCCCCGGACCTCCTAGTCCTGGGGGTATACTTTTATTTGGTCTTAAGCAAGGCCTGCTCTAGCAAAACGGCCGCTTTCTGGTGAGTTGTATCTATCGCAACTGCATAAGTGGAAGCAGTAAAAGAAACAGACGTGTGACCCATTAAATCGGAGATATCTGCCATAGCCACACCGGCGTCCCTAAGGTTGGCGGCATAGGAGTGCCGGAAATCATAAGGTCTCATATTCTGAAGTTCCTGATGCGCTTCTTTCAGCTTTCTCCAACGGTGCTGGAGAAAGTCCTCGCTCATCGGCTGGCCCGTCACCTGAAGTACCAAAAGGTCCAGTGGATTTTTCCATGCTTCAATGTTTAACGCGCCATTTTCCGCTTTAAGGCTAAGAAGTTTCTTACGCAACCAACTCTTATAGTTTTTGATTTCCTCAACGGCTAGGGGCAAAAGCGGAACTGTCCGGTATGCCTTTGGGGTTTTAAGCTCCACAAGTTTTAGCTCTCCGTCCCTATAATCGAGACCGTTCTCAATTTTAAGTATATGATTATCTAAATCCACGTTACAGTTTCTCACACCTACTGCTTCAATGGTCCGGCACGAAGCTGTGGCCATGAGGAGAATTGGGATATAGATTTCATAGTCAAACTCTTTAACTATGGCCAATTGAGCCATAAGCGTGTCACTGTCCAGATGCTTCCCTTTCGGGTTTGGCTTCGGTGGTAGCTTTAGCTTTACAGCCGGATTCTTGGCTATTAGGTCGGATTCACAAGCGTAGCGGAGCGCACCTTTTAGAGTTGATAAAAGCATATACTGCGTTTTGTCTGACAAGCCATCATCCAAAAGGCTGAGCTGATAAGCAGTTAGATCCACAAGCTTAATCTTTTGCAATTTCTTGTCAGCAATTTTGTGTTCGCAAATTTTAGAAATCATGTAGCCGTAGTGCTCAACTGACTTAGCCGCTAATTTTTTCTTTGTCGGCTTGTAAATATTCTCTAGATATTCCCTCAAAGTCATTTTACTGTCAGCTATATAGGTATTGCTATCATAGGAATTTTTAGCTTTGGCTTCAGCACTGGCAGCTTCCGGCTGTCTCAGGTACCCGGTATTGGATTTAATCTTTTGATAGACACCGTTAACTTTTTCGCCTGTCATAAAATACCAGTACCAGGCTTTTTTTCGACCATCGTTAACTTTGTAAGTCGGCATCTTAGGCTCCTTTCACGTACAGATACGTTGCTATGGCCATAGCAACGATAAAAATCAATGTCATGCAAATAATGATTCTGGCCCAGAGCTTTGGCTGGGCATCGTGCATTCCCATGTTCCTCAGCTCCTTTTCTTGAAAATAATTAGGTTGTTCTTTTCCTGCAGTGTCTCTGTATCACTACAGCTGATTGACTGCTGCATCTTTACAAGCAGTATCATTTTAGCTTCTGTTGTTAAAGCATGATACAAGTCTAGCAGAAGCTCATCCTCTTTTGTGATTACCATCGTGGCCAACTCCTTTCCGATAAATTTCGGCAAGGATTAACCTTTGATGGTTATATCGCTGCCGACTCCGTTGGCCACCTCAACATTGCCATAATAAATCTGTAATCCGGCTTGGTGAATCTTCATTTTTGAACCTTTAGAATTCACGTTACTCATAAAAATTTGATTTAGCTTTAATGCAAAATCCTTTTTGTCTAAACTTGTCATTTGTTGCCATCCTTTATTGACGCGAATCGTCAATATGGCCATGTTTCCTGTTCCTGAATGAACATCTATGGAATCAATGCAGGTTTTGCCTACAAAGGTATTATTCATTTCTTTCGCTGTAAGAGTGTAGTTGTGTTGTTGCGATTGTTCTTCCGCAACACGCATCGACTTAGAAAGCTCAGCTTGCTTAGAGCGATTATCAATCCATCCATAAAAAAACCATATGGCAATCAGCATTATAATAAATCCACCTATCCACAAGAACATGCTACTTGTGCTGGGTTCAGTTTTACCGGCCATAAGGCTATCTTTTTGTAGCTCCATTTTTTTATCCTGTTCCGTCAGAGTTCTTTTCTCCGGTTGTTCCTTAACAGGTTCGTTATCAACCTTGGTACCACAAGTAGGGCAGAACACTGCATCATCCGGTAATTTTTTTCCGCATTTTTTACAGTACACGAAATCAGCTCCTCTCTTTTTATACATTCTCTTTTTTAGTCTGGCTTGCTTCAGCTTGGGACTGTAGCATTAATCCTATTTGTAACAATAGTATTTTTTTGTTTGGTTCATTAAGCCTACGATAGTCTGAAATCAGATTGATTTCTGCGGGTGAAAGCATTGTTTCACTTTCTGTTAATAAATCATTTGGAGAACATTCCAATATCTTAGCAATTAAAATAATCTTTGATGCTGGCAAATCCGCCTTTCCTGTTTCAACCTTAGTAATACTACTCACAGTTGAATATCCTGCTTTAGATGCTAATTCCTGCTGTGTCATTCCCAATTCTTGCCTACGTTTCATTATATTTATACCAATAGACATGGTAGCACCTCCTTGCAGAATTATACCATAAATATAACCTTTAAATCGCTTTTCCTTTAACTTTCTTAAATTTAACTTGAATTAAGTTCAAGATTATGCTATATTACAAAATGTGAATACCATTCACAAAAAGGAGGTGGAAAACATGTACGATGGAACTAACGAAAAATTCTATTTAGCACGTGCTCATAAATTAAAATCGGAATGGGCTAAAGCTCTAAACATTTCTGATCAGGCTTTATGGGCTAAAACAAGAGATGCTGCTCCTGTTGAATTTACTGGTAAAGAAATTGTTATAAGTCAAAGATTTCTTTCTTTAACTGACCTAGAAAGAGATGGGCTTTTTTTTGCCCTAAAATGTGAATAACATTCACAAAAGAAGGAGGAAACATGAACGGATTGAAAATTTTTAGAAATAGCGAGTTTGGAGAAGTAAGGACTTTAGGAGTAAATGGAGAGCCTTATTTTATTGGCAAAGATGTTGCGGATATTTTGGAGTATTTGAATCCGCAAAAAGCTATTAGAGACCATGTAGACGAAGAAGATAAGCTGACCGAACGAATCGTTCTGTCAGGTCAAAGGAGAGAAGTTAACTTAATTAACGAAAGCGGACTTTATAGTCTTATTCTTTCAAGCAAGATGCCCAAGGCTAGAGAGTTTAAACATTGGGTAACATCCGAGGTTTTGCCCGCAATCCGCAAGCATGGTGCGTATATGACGGGAGAGAAGTTAGAGGCAATGCTCCAGAACCCGGATACGATGATAAAGCTACTGCAGACGCTAAAAGCGGAAAAGACAGCTAGGGAAGCGGCAGAGGTCAACCTTGTTGAAGCTAATGAGCAGATAGAACAGCAGCGGCCTAAGGTGGTTTTTGCCGATGCGGTATCGGCAAGCAGTACATCAATACTTATCGGTGATATGGCCAAGCTCCTGAAGCAGAACGGCCACGAAATAGGGCAAAAAAGGTTATTTGACTGGCTTCGCAATAACGGCTTTCTGATTCGCCGGTACGGAGCGGATTACAATAGCCCAACTCAAAGAGGCATGGAAATGAAGCTTTTTGAGATTAAGGAAACGGCAATATCCCACAGTGATGGCCATGTGACCATCAGCAAGACAACTAAGGTAACCGGTAAGGGACAATGCTACTTTGTGAACCTTTTCAAGGACCTAGCGAGCAGAAAGGCTGATTAAGGAGGAACGCCATGAAGAAGAAAGCAGAGGAACAGATTTACGCTTTTGCCTTTGCGTTCACGTATAAGGAGGCGGGAATACTCATGGGAAAGATTAGCGAGACCACCGTTAGAAAGCTTGTTACTAACGGAGAACTTGAAGCCGTAACCATTGGTAAGGGCCGAAAGGTCATACCAAGGGAATCCATTGATAAATATTTTTCTGAGAAAAAGTATAAGAACCGCATGGTTCCGGATTACGAAAAGAGGGAAGAGAAATGACAAAGGCATTCGAGCCAAGCGAGAGGTGGCTGGCTCACGAAAGAACAGCTGCTAAAAGGTGGCAGAGGAACGATGCCAGAAAAGCATTTGTAAAAGATACAGTCAAATGGATTGTCGTTCCGTTCGCAGTTGTTGCTGTCTGCTGGGTGCTGGTAAGCACATTGATAAGCATCATATACATCGCTGAGTATCTGCTTGGCGTTGGGGTGTGATAGAGCGTGACGGAAAGAACGTCTGCCATGTGCGTTGCGACAGGTGTGACGCAACTTATACCGTCCACTCTCAGAGCAAGAGTGTTACAGAGAAAAGGGCATTGCTCCATGGCTGGTCAACAATAATTTCTTTTATTGGGCACAAGCATTACTGCCCTGACTGCAAGAAGAAAGTTTTATAGGAGGGTGAAAGCCCGGCTGTGGCCAGGGACAAATGGAATCAAGAGGCGCTTTCTGAAACACGGGTTTATGAAACGGGGGTTTCTGACCCAGAGAAATGGAAAGATAAAAGCATAAAGAATAGCAAATATTGTTTTCAAATTACGGAGGGAAAGTAATGATTATAAAAGCGATTTACATCAAGAATTTTAAAGGTATTAAAGAGTTGAGTTTGCAGCTTGACGATAAGCTGAATACTTTTGCCGGAGCTAATGCCACCGGAAAGAGCTCGGTAATTGATGCGGTCTACTGGTGTATGACCGGAAAAGATGCAAATGGGAAAGAGGGAGTAGAGTTCTTCCCTTACGACCAGGAAACAGGCGAAATCATTCACAACGTGCAGACTTCCGTTGTTTTGATTTTAGGAAACAGCAATGCAACCAATACCCGGTTCGAAAGAATCATGATGGAAAAGTGGACAAAGAAAAACGGTGAGAACGAGGCTAGGTTGACCGGAACAACAACGAATTACACCGTTGACAACGCCCCTGTTGGCACACAAAAGCTTTTTATGGAGTATCTAGGGAAATGTATAGACCTAGATACTTTCGCCCTCACAAGCCGCCCTGAAGCTTTTCCAAATTTGGACTGGAAGAAGCAGAGAGAAATCCTGCTGGAAGTAAGCAAGTACTCTGACGAAGAACTTTTCAAGGCTCATCCGGAGTTCGATTGGCTAAAGGGAAAAGATGTAGAGCTGCTTAAAGGGGAGCGTACTGCTAACCAAAAGGCAGCGGTCACTGCTATGAAAGACAAGGCTGTGAGAATTGACGAAATCAGCAAGAACATTATTGACGGAGACATTGCTAACGTGGCCAAGTGCCAGGCGGCCATAAAAGAGCTACAAAAACAGAATGCAGAGCTTGCCGCTAAAGACAAAACGGAGTCAACGGATAATGGGCAGGAAATTATTAAGTCTACCATCCGAGCTTTAGAAGCGGAAAATGCCAGAGCGAAAGCTGAGTATGATATCGCAAACCGCGACCTGTCCCAAAAATATGAGAACCTGAAATCGGAACAGCAGGCTCTTATCCGGGAAAGAGAGAACGGCATCAACAAGGCTCGTAGCGAGCATTCCGTACTACAGGAGCGTGTAAACGGCCTTAGCAGGGAGCTTGATACCATGAGAGCGGATTTTAAAGCCATGCTCGAGATGCCGCAACAAGCTCAAGATGTGTGTCCCACTTGCGGACAGCCTTTAACTCCAGAGCAGTCAATAAAGGTATTCGCTGAGGTTAATTTGGACAAAGCCAAGGCTAAGGAAGAAAACATAAATCGTGGGAAGAAAAAGGCTGCGGATGTTGCTTTAGCAAAGAAACAGATGGACGTTCTCGAAGCTTCCATCAGAGAAATGCAGAATAGCATCCAGACCTGTAATTCCCAGATTTTCAAAATCGATGCTGAAAAGCAAAAGACCATGGAAGCTATCGTCCCATATGAACAAACCGCTGATGGTGCCAACATCCTTGCTGAGATTGCCAGCAATAAGGCACGTCTTACAAACAACGATGTTGAGCCAGTGCATAGCCAAGCCATAGCAGATAATAACTCAAAGATAGACCAGCTGATGGACGAACTGAGCACCAATAATCTCAGTGTTGCCAGCAGAACCAATACGGAGAAGTACAGAGCCGAACAGCAGGAACTGGCAGCAACAATTGGACAGTGTGAAAAAGAGCTATCCGAGATTGCTGATTTTATCCGGGTTAAATGTGAAAGCGTGAGCCAGGCAGTCAACGCCAAATTTGATGGCTTAGAATTCAAGCTTTTCGACCAGCAGATTAACGGCGGTATTCGTGACACCTGTGAAGTGCTGATGCACAAGACCCCGTACAGGAACCTGAGCAATGCCGAGAAGATTATTACAGGCATCAAGATAATCAATGTCCTATCTGATTTTTACGGTGTCAGGAACCCTATCCTCATAGACAACAGGGAAAGCGTTGTCGAAATTCCTCATACAGAATCACAAGTTATCAATTTCGTTGTTGATAAAAATTTCAAAGAATTAACCAAATGGGAGGCTTAAAAAATGGAAAACAAAGAAGTAGCAGTAAATCAAGCAGGAGTGGTTTCAATGGGTTTTGATACTTTGCTGGGGATGGAAGCTTTAAAAAAAGCCGCACAACTTTTGTGCCAGAGCGACATCATCCCGGACACTTACAAGGGCAAGCCTGCAAATTGCCTGATTGCTCTTAACATGGCGAACAGAATGCACGCTGACCCGATGATGGTTATGCAGAATCTTTATCAGGTATATGGACGGCCTAGCTGGAGCAGTAAATTCTTAATTGCGACTTTTAACAGCTGTGGAAAATACTCTGCAATCAGGTACCAGATGTGTGGCAAACAAGGCCAAGACGATTGGGGCTGCACTGCGTGGGCCGTTGAGCTTTCAACGGGCGAAAAGCTTGTCGGGACCAAAGTTGATATTGCTATGGCTAAGGCCGAAGGATGGGTTAGCAAGAAAGGCTCCAAGTGGCAGACCATGCCGGAGAAAATGCTTAGGTACCGGGCAGCATCATTCTTTATCAACGAGGTAGCTCCTGAAATCTCCTGTGGCATGATGACTAGCGAAGAAGTAGAGGACACCATCGAATTAAAACAAAATGTTGATGGCAGCTATGAACACGCGAAGCAGGAAGCTGACACTCACGCAGGAACTATTAATGTCGACCTTACATCCGAGCCGAAAAAGGCTGAACCAGTTAAGCCAGCAGCACAGCCCGCTTCCGCTGAGGAGTATCCGTATTGATTGCCATAGAGGTATTTCACAGCGGCAGTACAGGCAACCTGTACCGGCTAAAATCAGACTGCAAGTCAGGCTCAATTCTTCTGGAGGCGGGCATCAGATTCGACAAATTGAGCCGCTGCATAGATTTTGATTTTGCCAATATTGCCGGCTGCCTTATCAGCCACGAGCACCAAGACCACGCCCGCTCTGTAGAGGCACTAGCTAAGCGAGGAGTTAACCTCTACATGAGCGAGGGCACCAGGAGCAAATTAGGCGACCTGAATTTTATGGAGCACTTAATAAAAGCGGATGTGTCATTTAAAGTAGGCGGCTGGTTGATATTACCTCTGGCCATGCAGCACGATGCTGTTGAGCCATTGGGCTTTGTGATTACGGACGGTGAGGACAACGTGCTTTTTGCCACTGATACCTACTACATAAAATACAGATTCAAAGGCCTGACGTATCTCATGGTCGAATGCAATTACATCAAGGAAGATATCATGGCCAGAATAGACGCGGGTTACATTCCAAAGCCACTGGCTAAGAGACTTTTCAAGAGCCACATGAACCTAGAGAACCTCTTATCCTGGTTAAAAATGGTTGACCTGAGTACGGTAAAAAAAATCTACTGCATCCACATCTCCGGAGACAACGGGAACCCAGAAGTTATTAAGAGAGCCGTTGAGAGAGCTACCGGCATACCGGTTGAGACTTGCCGGTGCTAGGAGGTCTAAATGAATTTATCTGAATGCAAGTCATGCCATAAAAAGATCATGTGGATTAAGACAACCGCAGGAAAGCCTACACCAGTTGACCCATGTCCCAAGACGGTTTATCCAAGCCCAACCGGCAGGCACGTTGTTTACTTGACGGACGGAAAAGTAATAAGAGCCGATCTAGAGGACAATGGTCACGAAGCTAAAATCGGTTACACAAGTCACTTTGCTACCTGCGACCAGAAGAAGATTACCCAGTTGCGGCAACAGGCCGCAACTAGAGAAAAGGAGAAGCTGAAAGCGGCTTCTCCGGAACAGTCATTATTTTGAGGAGGAATGAAAATGGATATATTGTCAGTCAAGAACCTAAAAGGAACGACCACCATAAAGTACCTAGATTCGGCTACAAAGGACGGTAAAGGTGATGCGGTAACAAGTGTACTCCAAAGCAAAGAACTCCCCGCTCCGGCCTTTTTTGAAGCTCTGGCAGGGGTCTCTGCGGTGTTCATGAAGTCTGCTATGCAGAAACCCACGTCTAACTGCTTTTTTGTTTTGGCAAATTTAAAGTATGACAACAAGGAACCGCGCTCTGCGGAGTGTTCTTGCGTTGTAACTGAGCGTCAGCCTGGTGGCATAGGATACAACATCTATTTTGACCCGATTTTTAGCATTAATCTTACAAGCAAGGCCACTCCGGACGAGAAAAAATTTCAGGACCTCATAAAGGAGGCCAAGGCCTTTATCAAGGGCGAGAGGGCCGAGAAGAAGCTGCTATGACTTCGCCCTGCTTGGGATGTAAAGAAAGATTTGTAGGCTGTCATGACGGGTGTGAGAGGTACCAGGACATGGTTAAAGAGAAAGAGAAAATCAGGAAGAACCGAACATTGAGCCGGCTTAAGAGGACTGCGTGGCTAGTCGGTCACAGTGCTTCCAAGGTTTTCAGAAGGCGAAATCGAGATGGTTAAGGAAAAATCGCAAGGTTGGATTAAGGTAGACCGGGGTATCCTCTCTGACCCGGTCGTTAATAAAAGCGTTTTTCATTTCAAGGTCTGGATGTGGCTACTTTTGAGTGCAACTCATGCCGAAAGAGAAATCTGGGTAAGCGGACACAGATGCCAAACGGATATTGGAGAAATTGCTTTTTCAATGAGAGATGCTTCTGAAAAAATTGGTTTATGTCGGAATACATTAAAAAAATGTTTGGCCGACTTTTCTAAGGCGAAAATGATTGATTTAACTTTTTCAATTTCTAACACCCTGGTTAAAATCAAAAAATGGAGAGTATATCAGTTAAAAAAATCTAGTGTTAGTGGTTCACCCCATGAACCGCAAAACGCCCCTCAAAGTTTGTTTAGTGGTTCACCCCATGAACCGGTTAGTGGTTCACCCCATGAACCGCAAAACAAATCCCTACAATATAAAAAGATTTACAAGAATGGTATTAACAAGAAGAGAGAAAAAAACACCTCTTTTCCACCACCCAAATTTACTCTTTCTATCGCAAAAGAAATGATAACAGACTTCACAAAATCACCTGAAATCCAAAAAGCATTAACCGATTTTGTGGAAACGAGAATTGAAATAAAAAAAGCACCAACGAAGAGAGCCTTGGAAATTTCTCTTCACAAGTTGTCAGGTCTAGCCATGTCAGACGAAGAACGGCTTGAAATCATTAACAATTCCATTGAGCATGGCTGGGGGAGCTTTTATCCTCTCAAGACTAAGAAAGAATCAAAGGAAGAACACGATAAGAGAGTTTTCGATAACGTGGAAAAAATACTTAAGGAGGGAGGAATTGATTTATGAAAAAAATAGACATAATCAAAATGCTGGCAGTCAGCTTTCCAACAGACAAGATCGGAGAAGGAACAGTGCTGGTCTATCTGGATAACCTGAAAGATATTTCTGATGCGATGCTGGAATATGGGGCTAGGCACTGCCTGCAGACCTGTAAATTCTTCCCAAGCATAGCGGAAATCAGAGAAGCCTGCAGGTATTATAAGGACACTGCGGGACCTAAACCGGTAAAACCTTGGGCGGAAGTGGAACACGAAATCCGAGAAGCTATTAGGCATCATGGATTTTATAATCCGCCAGAGTGGAGCACACCGGAGCTGAATACTTTTATGAAAGACCGCTGGAGGTTAATTTGCGAAATGGAAATAGTCCAAGAGGCAACGGTTTTCGCCCAGATGCGTATGGCATGGGAAGGGATGAGCCGAACCAGGAAGAGCCATGAACAGATAGCGGAAACGGTAGCCATGCTGCCGTTAAAAACACAGGTACAGCTTGAAGAGAAAATTGGCCATCTAGTGAATGGCATAAGAGAGAAGCTGGGGGCAAAGCAAATCGAAAAGAAATAATAAACAAAGAGCGGAGGGAGAATCATGAAAAACAGAGAATGGCTTATGAGCTTGAACAACATAGATTTTGGCAGGGTCATTAATAAATTAAGAACAAGCGGCGGAACCTTTGCCGGCAAGTGGTACAAAGAAGGCTACTCGAATTTTGATGCGTATCTTGCGCATTGGCTTGGAAAAGAGCGCGTGGAAATCCAATTACTACCATGTCCCTTTTGCGGAGGAAAAGCAGTAATTCAAGAATTTAATCGCATGCGGAAAACAGTTGGCTGCCAAAACTGCCACGCACTTATTTTTGGAAGTTCCGAACAAGAGGCCGCAAACCGCTGGAACAGGAGGGAGAACTATGAATCACATTGAACTAATGGGGCGCTTAACCAGGGACCCGGAAGTTAAAGTAACAAGCACAGGTAAGAACGTAACGAGCTTTACCTTAGCGGTTAATCGGCCGTTTAAGAATTCTCAAGGCGAATATGAAGCAGATTTTATAAATGTCCAAATCTGGGGAAAGATAGCGGAGCTCGTAGGAAATAGCTGCTCTAAGGGGCACAGGTTGCTCGTACAAGGCCGTTTACAGATAAGGCAATATGTTGGTAAGGACGGAGTTAAAAAGTACGCTACAGAGGTTGTGGCCGACAGAGTTGATTTTATCGAAAAGAAGTCGAGCAACTCTTCCGGATATTCAGCACCGGCAACACCGGCAGCAGGGAAGGCAGAAGAACACACAGCCATGGATGACTTTGGCGCTAATGTTGGATTTGACGAAGAGATACCGTTTTGAGGAGGCCTAAATTTTGGAAATCATTAAGAAAACAAAAAAACAGCTTGAGCATGAAATCAAAAATAAGGTTCGTGGTGCGCTCCGGAAAGATGGATGGTTTGTCATGAACATATTTCAGGGCCTAGGGGCCATGAGAGGAATTTCAGACCTGATAGTGCTCAAGGATGGTAAAACCGTTTACATCGAAATGAAAACTCCCCGTAAGGGAAGCAAGCAGTCTGACTACCAAATCGATTTTGAGAAACACATCAAAGCGCATGGCGGCACCTACATCGTTGCCAAAAGTGTTGATGACATCGCTTTTTTACTAGACAAGAGGCAGCAGAGCTTTGAACAAGAGGAGCTGCCATTTTAGGAGGATGGAAAATGAATTATTTGGCCGAAAAGCAATTAAAAGAAATCGCAGATAAAGAGGTTCGAACTATAGAAATGCTGCGAGATGCAGCTATCGACAGAAGAAAAAACTATGACGATAAAACCTTTATAGACCAATTCCTTGAAGAACAATGGAGGATAGTCCTTAAAAAAGCAGCCTGTATTGCTAATGCCAGAGCGAGCTTGAGGGAAAGGTTTATCAACAAGGATGTTGTAGCGTTGATAAAGACTGAGGATAAAGGCACCACGGATTTTAAGGTTAAGCTGTGCTCGGATGATATCTTCGTTAATAACTTAGCGGAGCAAATGGTAAAAGAGCTGTCTAAGGGAAAACTATGAGCCTAGACTATAAAGGATTCACGGCGGTACAGTCCGCCGTGAACCATCATGTAATGCTTTTTAGGGGAACTAAATTTGCGGCTGAGTACCAGTGCACTAAAAAGCTCTCGCAGGATGGGCTCAAGGAACTAATAGAAATACACCTAGGCTTAGAATCAAAGGCCAAAGCTCGAAGTGCTAATAATATTTTTTATGGGCAGAAAATAAGAAAAATGCGTTGCGAAAAACGTATCCGGCTCATAGACATGGCTGAAAGGCTAGGCTGCAAAGTCACACATTACTGTGATATAGAATGCGGTTATGTGACAGCCAGCGAACAAGAAAAGAAAGATATTGAAAGGGTGATAGGAAAATGAATCATATGCCGGAAATAGCAAAGATGTTAGGAGTAGAGATGGGGGAAGAATTTTATATCGTTAATAAAATTGGGAGCAGAGCGCCAGAACTTTGCGGTACAGAGACAAAATATTCTCTTTGCGACAATAAATTACAAGGAGGTAATCTTAGTAGTGTAGATGGAGCGTGGCTCTTGCTATCACTCATCAATGGTTCTCGTTTTATCGTAAAGCTCCCATTCAAGCCGAAAAAGAACGAAAAATATTGGGCGTGGGGTTGTTCAATGGCAGGTTGGTCTATCTGGGAAGAAAAGACTACTGACAAGATGTGTTATATGCTAGGCAACTGCTACCGCACCGAAGCGGAGTGCGAAGCCGATACTGCCATGAAAGAACGGATAGAGAAAATGGAGAGGTGCAAATGGTGAAAGAGATTAATTTTGGAAAACTTATAAATAGAGATATTGGCAAAGAGCCTATTTTGGAAAATCATACTAGCGTGTGTCATGTAAGTTATGCGAATGGTAGCGGTGGAATGGAGAGCAGTACAACGCTAGAGTGGAAATGCCCCAATTGCGGGTGGTTTGTGGGAGAACTATATAGCGGTTGCGGAAAGTGGCACATCCAGAGAGATTTATCGTATTGTGCTAGGTGCGGTCAAAAAATAGACTGGACGTTACCCAAGCTTGAAGAAAAGAAACGCTATGAGAAGAACAGAGAGGAAGAACGTATTAGGGTGGAGAAAGAAACAGGAATGCGACTTGATAATATGTACGAGAGATTGAGGAAAAAGCATGGCATAGGAGAGTGATGTAGCAAATGCTAACCGAGGAACAAGTACGTGCGAGGATTAAGGAGTGCAACGCGGGAATAAAATTTTGTAAGTCAGTTCTTTCCAGAGCATATTGGTATGGCTGCCAAGATATACATAAACGAGAAATCCGTTATCAAAAGGAAAAGCTCAAAAGGTTGCGGAGGGAGTTGCCAATGAAAATGCAGCTCTATTATAACGACCCAGTATATGAGCTAAATTGTCCTATCTGTCAGGGTGTTGTGAGCAGTTATAACGATTACTGTCCTCATTGTGGACAGAGGGTGAGGGAGTGAGAAACATGAAAATATATGTTGTGGAAATTGAAGAACTAATAGACAAGTATGACTATGCGTTTTTCAGTACTTTTGAAAAAGCGTTAAAGTTTAACAGTAAAAATAAAAATATGGGGGTAATATACATAGCTGAATTGGACGAGGAAAAATGTCAAGTGCCAGGAGGATTACGCGCAATCCTTTGACTAATGAAAGGAGTGGAAAGAAATGAAAATAAAAAGCATTAGCTCGGAAAATATTGTTTTAGATAACGGCGATAAGATTACCTTTGATCATGAGCAAGATTGCTGCGAATTCAACTATGCAGACTTCAAGCAAATTGAGCCGTTGGCATTAAAGACTGATTTTACAGAGCCTATAATTTTTGAAAGAGCTAACAGCGGTTTTCGGTTTGGAAACAAAAATAAAATGTTTTTTGTTCCTTGTTACAGCGACCAGAACGGTTATTACACTACCGAGTTAGACATCTACCACAATGGAGTGAAGGTTGTGGGTGGAATTGATTGCGAGGAATTGCCTAACGATTAAACTTAACGCTTATGCTAATATCTAACGTTTCAAAGTTACGTTGGAATTACATTGGCGTTGTGTTGGAAAGGAGTTGTAATAATGGCCAATAACTGTAGCAACTGTGGAAATCGGGACTTAAAGCTTAATGTGTGTTGCCATAAAAATAGTAGCTGGTTCGGATTGAAGTTGATAAGAAAAGTTAAATGCGTTCATTGGGAATCTGACAGGAGAGTGAAAAAATGAGTTTCAAAAGAAAATTCAAACGGAGTAAGATAGACCGCAGTCTTTACTGCTGTGGCAAGCCTATGACAAGAAAAGAAAGCTTTGATACAGCTGCAACAGAAATTTATTTTTGCGAAAAATGCGGAAGAAAAAAACTTGTGTTAAGGAGCGTGAGCGAAAATGAATAATTCAGATTATCTCAACAGTTTAGATTTAGACCAATGGCATAAGTACTGTAAAAGAAGGAAACACATCAGCGGTATCCCAGTTGAGAAAATACAGAATATGCTAAGCTGGTTGCAATCAAAGCGTTCAACTTTTCCTAGGGCTATTGATTACTTCAACAGCCTTACGCCAGGAGAAAGGCTTGCTCTTAGAATGAGCGAAATAACAATTGAGGACATTCCAATATCTCAAATTTTGTGCTTAATCGACTGGCTGAACAGAGAACACACTGAAAAACCCAAAAAGAGAAAGGTTTATATTGCTGGCCCGATTTCAGATAATCCTAATTTTCGCAAAGAATTTGCAGAGGCAGAAAAAAAGCTGCAAGAATTGGGATACGAACCCGTCAATCCGGCAAAATATGAACCGCCAAACATGCCGTACAAGTACTACATATCAAGAGGAATCATAATGCTTTCCGGATGCGACAAAATTTATATGCTAAAAGGTTGGCAGCGTTCACCAGGAGCAACGCTTGAGAAACATTTTGCCGAGACGGTAGGCATTGAGGTGATGCCATGGACGCGTTAGCGTGGTTGCTTGGTATCCTGGTAGTTATATGGCTTGCACTGCTAGTGGCTTTTGTTATCTGGTTTAGCTGGATAATAAGAAAGATAAAAAGGAGAAAATAATGTTCTTGATAATGAATTTTGGAAAAGGAACCATCATGGCCAACCTTGACCATACAGACAGCATTACTGTTAGCACTAAAGGTTCGGATAAAGGCAGGGTCGAAATCAGGCATCGCCTAGACGAAGTATTCGCTTTTAACGTGGCCAGTCCTGCAAGGCTTATAAAGCAAATCAAATCGGGTCTTGAAAAAGATGCTAAAATCTTGGAGCTAGACGGCAAAGGAACTGCTACAATAGACGGAGAAGAGTGGACGGAATAACTTAACTCAAAGGAGATGCTGATGTGCTGCGCCGGGACACACGAAAATTTTTAACACAAGAATATTGTCGCTATAACGATTCCCTGCGCGAACTTCGCAGATGCCGGGAAAGAATGTCGAGGGAACAGAAAATCGGGAAATGTTCTGCTGCTGATGTTACGTATTTGATTGCCCGTTGCTGGTGGCTTGAGCGAGTTACTCAAGCCATCAAGCTTTGCTACCAGGAAATGGATCAGGACGAGCGTAGCATTGCTGAGCTAAAATTTCGAAAAAAAAATAAACTTACTGATGCGGAAATTATCAGCCGTTTGCCTTTGGAAAAAACAGCTTATTACGATAAGCTAAAAAAGATGCTAACAAAACTGGGCCTAAAGCTAGGCATGGAGGTTTAAAAATTGATAGAGATAAAATGCGTATATGATAAACTGGTCCCAATAAAAGACCTAAAGAAAAATCCTAAGAATCCGAACTCACATCCGGAGAAACAGATTAAATTGCTGGCGAAGATTATTGAGCACACTGGTTTTAGGCGGCCCCTCGTAGTGAGTATGTTTAGCGGCTATGTCGTTACTGGTCATGGCAGATTGTTAGCAGCTGAAGCTTTGGGTATGGAGAAAGTGCCGGTTGATTATCAGGACTACGAATCGCAGGAACAAGAATGGGCTGATATGGTTGCCGATAATAAAATACAGGAATTGGCTGAGCTGGATGAAGAGGCAGTGGCCGAGCTCATGAAGGAAATAGACGGCTTTGACCTTGAGATGTTTGGCATGGAAATGAAGGAAGCTGAAAGAATGCTAAACGCTGTGGCCAATGTTGAAGAAGATAACTTCGACGTTGATGCAGAATTGGCTAAGCCTGCGATTACCAAGAAAGGCGATTTGTGGCTATTGGGAAGGCACAAGCTTTATTGTGGGGATTCCACAGAGTACAGCACCTATTCTCAGCTGATGGGAACGCAGAAGGCTGACCTTGTTGTTACAGACCCGCCTTACAATGTGGACTACGAAGGAGAAGCCGGTAAAATCAAGAATGATCATATGGACGAGGATGCTTTCAGCGAATTCATATATAAGGCCTTCTACCGGATGGAGAAGAATACAAGCAACGAGGCAAGCATCTATGTGTTCCATTCTGACACCGAAGGATTGACCTTCAGGAAGGCTTTTGACGATGCGGGCTTCTATCTATCCGGTACCTGTATCTGGAAGAAGCAGAGCCTTGTCTTAGGGCGCTCACCCTACCAGTGGCAGCATGAGCCAGTGCTTTTTGGCTGGAAGAGAGACGGAAAGCACAATTGGTACAGCGATAGGAAGCAGTCTACTATCTGGGAATTTGACAGGCCTACAAAGAGCGAAGAACACCCAACCATGAAGCCGGTGCCTTTGATAGCTTATCCGATAACAAATTCCTCAAAGGGAAATGATATAGTTTTAGACCCGTTCGGTGGTTCCGGTACCACACTAATTGCCTGCGAACAACTAGGCAGGAAGTGCAGGATGGTTGAGCTTGACGTTAAGTACTGCGATGTGATTGTGCATCGGTACCAGGAGCTGACACACGACCAAAATGTTTATGTTATGAGAGACGGGAAGAAGCTTTCCCTATCAGAGTGCTTGAGACCAGCAACATGTTTCAAAGGTTAACCCACAAGGACATGGCCGAGCTTCTGATCAGAGCGGAGAGCAAAGCCCCTGAAAAGAAGATGCTGGTACCGGCCACACAGATAAGGAGCATGATTAATGAGCTAAAGAAGCTAAGAAGAGCAGTGAGCAAGCCAAAGAGAGAAGCCTAAAAACTTCTCTCTTTTTATTTGAAAAAACTATTGACAAATTCAAACAATGGAGTTAAGATATATACAGATAGAAAAAACAAAGGAGCGTGTGATTATGAAATATAATATTCCGAGTTTTGAGAGTTGGTCTGAAAAAGAAATGGGAGCAAAAATTTTGTTTGGTGCTGAAATAGCCCAAGATTTTTCCAAGGCAAGCGTTTTCGACACAATGGTTTTAAAAGCTTTATATGATACTTTAGTATCATACTACGACTGCTTAGAAATCTCCGATAGCTTTTCTGATGAAGATTTTGAAGAAAGAAAAGAAAGCGTAAGAAACTTATTCATTCAGAACTACAATTTTTTAGCTTTAATCGGCTTCAAGGCTTTCGGCAATGCAGAAGTTTTTGACAATGCCCTGTCTAGCGAAATCACAAGATGGGTTGATGGACAGGAAATTTCCGAAAAAGCGGAAGAACGCTTCAGCTACTTTAGTAAGAATGCCTACAAGCAAGACAGCGCAAAAATTACTTTTGAGGATGAGGAATAAACCAATCGGGGCGGGCAACCGCCCCACAAAAATTAATAGCACAGAAAGGACACTGTGATATATATGGACGAACCGAAAAAAGAAAAGCGTGGCGGTAAACGTCAAGGCGCAGGAAGACCCACACTAGGAAAGAACAGGAAGGTCAGGAGCATCTTCGTTAACGATAAGGAATTCCAACAGGTCAAAGAGTTCCTTGAAACATTAAAGGCAGCTAAGCAATAACTTCATAGCATTAATACACGAGCGTGGATATCAATCCACGCTCTATTTTTGTTTCTGAGCAGACTTATATCAATATGCGATTAGTTCCTAGGGAAAAGGCCTTAAAGCCTTGCCTAGGGCAAGTCTGAGCGCTTACGGGTCCTTCTTTTCGATTTGAATCGACAGGGGTCGGGCGCGGCGCACAGTTTTTGCACAAAAAAGTGAAACTCGAAGGGTGACAAAAACGGCTCTGGGTGCTAAGTTTCGGGTTTTAGATTTTTTAAAATTGCGGACAAAAGGCGAACGAATCGGGGGGGTTTGCGTTTGCTTTTCTGTTATTGACCATTTACAATGCCTTGCGAGGTAATCACATGACTATAAAAAAAGCTGAAACTTTGGAAAAAAATAGCTTTAATGCTGAAGAACAGCTCAAAAAAATGGCCACCGGTTATTATGTTGACGAAACTGTTATAACCGCATCAAAAAACGGGGCACAAAGAGCCAGAAAGACAAAGCGGTTTATTCAGCCGCATGCCGAAGCAATTAAAATGCTGGCAGAAAAACAGGAAACAGAAGAAAACGCAACTATTACCAAGGGCGTGAAGCTCAAGGATGGCGTTTTAATGGTTTCTACCGGTATGGTGGTGGACTTGTATCAAACAAGCCGCAATACCGTTGACAAGTGGATAAGAGGCGGTGCTCCGAAGCATGAAAGAGGATGGTGGGACCTTAAAGAACTCATTAAATGGCGTGGAGAATCAGCCGGTTCGCAAGGACTGACACCATCGGCAGCCGCTAACAAAATCGTAGCCGATACTAGGTACAAAGATACCAGGGCAAATATCGAGCAGTTGAGACTGCAGCAGATAATCGGGACAGTAATACCGGTTGAAATTATGCAGCAAAGGCTTGAAAATACGCTTTTTACGTTTTCGCAGTCCCTAAAAAATCTGGCCGAAAGTTTGTATCCGGAATTAAGCACCAAAGGGAGGGAGAAGCTCAATGATGGATTTACAAAAGCCCTCACAGCTCTCTCCGGAGATGAGCTTTATAAGCCCAACTCAAATAGCAAAATGGCAAGAACAGGCAGACCGCGTGGTTCGCGAAGCGTTAAAAAGCTTGGCACCACAGGAACCAATAAGCGTAAGTAATTGGGCCGCTGAGAATCGTGTTATGGGTGATGAAGAATCTCCTACTACAGGACCATGGTCTAACGAGTTAACTCCTTATCTGACCAAGATTATGGACGCTATGGGAGACGATTACACAGAAGAGATAGTTTTATTAAAAGCGGCGCAGATAGGTTTTACTGAAGCTTTACTGAATTACGTGGGTTACTGCATAGACAGAGACCCAAGTCGCTTCTTATACGTTTTACCGGAAAAAGAAACCGCCTCGGAGTTTTCAGAGGACAGAATGCAGAAATTCCTCCGTTCTTGCGCTGTCCTGGATCATAAGATTGACCTTACAAACTCTAAAGACTTAATGCTCCGGTTCCGGGGCGGGTTTATCAAAATTGCCAGTGCGCAGACCCCCAGCAAGCTGGCAAGCTGGCCACTGCCTAGGGTAATTATGGACGAAGTTGATAAATATCCTAGGTGGACGGGCCGGGAAGCTTCGCCTTTGAAGCTGGCCAGAGAGAGAACGAAAAACTGGCCAAAAAGAAAAATAATTATTGGCAGCACACCAACTTTAAAGGATGGACATGTGTACGAAGCATGGAAGGCTGCCGATGCCAGATATAAGTATTACGTACCCTGTCCTTATTGTGGAGAATTAAAACCGCTAGAATGGCCAAACGTGAGATTTGATAAGGATGCGGATTTAACTGCTATTGAGTACACAGCTTATTATGAATGCCCTTGTTGCCATAACCACATCACTGACGAACAAAAACCGGAGATGCTCCGGAAAGGGAAATGGGTGGCAATTAATACCACATCAAAAAAGCCTAAAAAAATAGCATTCCACATCAACTCACTGTATTCGCCCTGGATCACATTTGGGCAGATGGCCAAAGAATTTATAACCTCAAAATCAAAACCGCAAGACTTAATGAATTTTGTAAATTCATGGCTCGGCGAGTTTTGGGAAAGCAAGTCCAGTAAGCTAGATACCAACCTGGTAATGAATCGAAAGACAAATTTGTCAGAAGGTATCATACCAAGCTGGGCAAAAATATTAACCGGTGCTGTTGATGTGCAAAAAGGTTATTTTTACTGGTCCATCCGGGCGTGGGGCGTTGGCATAAAAAGTCAAGGTATAGCGAACGGAAAAGCCAGAGATTGGGAAAGCATAGCCAACATCATGGATGTGTTTTGGCCGATTGAAGGGTCTAAGCAAACAATGCAGGTTTCTCTCTATGGCGTTGATGCCGGTTACAACGAGGATGAAACTTATCAGTTTTGTATAGAGCACGATGCGGCGGTACCAGTTAGAGGGTCCCCTGTCCAAATGGTCACATCATACAGGATTAGTCAGGTAACTAAGCCGCTCAAAGGAACAGGCTTAAAGCCATTACTTCTCTACACCATAGATACAGACCAGTATAAAAATGCAATTGCAGCACGTTTGGCCAAACCACTTGGTTCGGTTGGTTCGTGGATGGTAAACAAGGATATAGATGCAGAGTATGCAGATTCAATGATAAGCGAAGAAAAAGTGTTCGCACAGAAAAATGGGCGAATGATTGAAACATGGGTACCTAAAAGTTCACATCCGAATAACCATTTGTGGGATACAGAGGTCTACAGCTTTTGTATGGCTGACCTTATGAACGTTCGGTACCTGACAGAGGACGAATTAACGGCCCCTGAACCACAAGAAAAACTAAAAGACGAAAAAGAAAAAGAAGAACCGTTCAGCCTACCTGATTATGAGCTGCCGGACTACTAAGGAGGTAAATCATGAGCAAAACCTTACAGCAAAAGCTTAACGAAGTAGATGATGCCATTTCCGCTATCATGACGGGCGGTCAAGAAGTTAGGTCAAGAACCGGCTCAGTGACAATGGCAGATTTATCAGTGCTTAGAAAAGAAAGAGCACAGCTTCAGCAGGAGATTGAGCGTCAAAGTAGCGGAGGCGGCGGCCTAGTCGCCTGCGTATTTGATGGGAGAGATTAGCAATGAACTTTTTAGATAGAGCAATAAGCTTCTTCTCGCCGTCATGGGGCTACAAGAGAGAAGCATGGAGAAGGGCTTTAGGTACTGGCGGTTATGACGGTGCCAGGTTTGGAAGAAATAACGCAACGTGGCATCCCTTAGATGGCACAGGCGAAATGGTTAATCGTGGGGCTAGAAAGATGCTCCGGTCAAGAGCAAGAGACCTGGAAAGAAATTCTGACGTAACCGGTGCAATCATTAATGCTCTTGAAAGAAATGTTATTGGCCATGGCTTTAATTTTCAAGCTGAAACCGAGGACGAAAAATTCAATGACCTCATTGAGCAGTTGTGGAAAGAATGGCAAAAGCCTAGAAATTGCGATGTGACAGGGCAGCAATCTTTTAGAGAAATCCTAAAAATGGCTGTAGACAGAATTGTAGTTGATGGTGGGATTATAATCGTCAAAACTTATACAGGGAATCCTCGCTTTCCATTCCAGCTACAGTGCAGAGATATAGACGACCTCAATGCTATGGGAATGATTAAAAATCCGGATACAGGTAATTTGATTTGTGATGGGATTGAGCTTGATAAATACAATAAGCCGGTTGCCTATTACCTGACATCGACTAATGCCAATGGAATGATTAATCCTAAGCCGGTAAGAGTTGAAGCTCAGAGAATTATCTACCTGTGGCAGAAGAAACGCCCTAGCGAGTACAGGGAAATCAGCGGTCTATCTCGTATCATGGACAGAATCCATGACCTTTACGATTACATGAAATCCGTTGGCTTTATGCAAAAGATACTTGCTAGTATATGCGTTTTCATAAAAAGGACTCTTCCGGATGTTATGCCGAGCATTGGTAGAAACCCTCAGCAGAAAACTCCCGATGGAACGCCAACACAGAGAATTAGGCCTGGAGAAATGTTCAGCTTAGCACCGGGTGAAGATGTATCAACGCTGGTACCTAGCGGACAGGCGGCAGAAGCGGCGGCCTACTGTACACATCAACAACGAATGGCAGCGGCTTCTTGTGGCTTGTCACTAGAAGCCACGGCTAGAGATGTTAGCCAGGTGAATTATTCTAGTGCACGTCAAAATCTTTTAGCGGATGATGCGACTTACAGTGATTGGCAAATGTATCTTATTGAACATTGCCTGGATGAAGTCCTGTCAGAATTTGTTATCAGCTGTTGGCTGGCCGGAACAATTCTTTCGAAAGTTACTAGTATCAACGAATTAAAAGATAAGTACATGATTTATAAATTCATTCCGCAGGGTATGCCTTGGATAGATCCAGTTAAAGAAGCAACTGGCAATAAAATCCTGATGGAAACGGGACAGACGACATTAAGAGATATCTGCTCCAAATCCGGAAAAGACTGGAAAGAAGTACTAAGGCAGTTAGCTGCAGAGAAAAAAATGAAAGAAGAACTAGGAATTATGGAGGTGGGAAATAATGGCAAAAATGCAAGTATCATTTCGGGACTTGAAGGTTCCGGCGAAGAGGGAACTGGCTCTGGGTCAGGAAATGTTCAACAAGGAAAAGAGGACTCTTACCTGCTCGTTCGCATCTGAGGCACCTTATGACCGCTGGGGAGACGGAGAGATGGAAATCTTGAAAGTCACACCTGAAGCCATGAACATTGAACGGCTCAAGCAAGGAGTAATGCCTGTACTTTTTAATCATGACCGCGACAAGGTGATTGCTAGAGTAGATAACATCTACATTAAGGACAAAAAAGCCTATGCTGATATTACTTTTGATAAGGATGAGAAGAGTACCACCATAATGGACAAAGTCGAAAGTGGCTCACTGCGTGGAATGTCTGTGGGCTATCAGCCAAAATTATTCGAGGTAGTTCCGAAAGGCGAAACCAATTCCGATGGCGTAGAAGGGCCTGCTTATATTATTACGAAGTGGGAAGTCCTAGAATTTTCTGTAGTTAGTATTCCTGCAGACCCTACAGTGGCAGCAGGGAGAGAAGAAAAACAGGCTGAAAAATCTGCGCCTGTACCTATCACACCTATATCTCCGGCAAACGAGCCGACTGATAAAAAAGAAAAAAAGGAGACTGAAAAAATGGACGAAAAAGAAATGCAAAAGAAGCAGCAAGAGGAAAGGGCTGCAGCGGAAGAAAAGGCTCGTATGGCCGAACGTAAACGCTGCACCGATATCTCTGCGCTTTGCAGAGAAACAAACATGACCGAAGAGGCAACCAAGAAATTCATTGACGATGGTACTACTATGGATGATGTTCGCGCTGCTGTTTTGACTGAAATGATTAAAAAGAACCAAGCAACGCCTACGACTAAAGCCACAGTAACAGCTGATGAAGGTGATAAGCTCCGTGATGTTATTACTGATGGTATTTTGTTAAGAGCAGGTTTGCATCCTAAAAATGCAGCTGCAGGTGCTGATAATTTCCGTAATATGCGCATGAAAGAAGTCGCAGTGATGTGCCTGGAAAGAGCCGGAGAAAAAGACGCTCGTTACATGAGCGAAGGCGAGCTGTTGAAGAGAGCTCTTACTACTACAGGAGCGTTTAGCGCAATACTTGATGATACAGCTCACAAAGCTTTATCCGGCAAATACTTAGAAGCAGGAACTACTTATCAAGACTGGGTTGATTATGGTTCTTTGAGAGATTTCAAAGCCGCTAAAGTTTATAAGCTGAGTGCTGCATCTATGCCCAAGAGAATTCCTGAAGGCGGCGAATTCACTTACCAAGAGTTGAGCACTGACGGCACTAACGTAATGCTGGAGACAGAAGGCACTGGTTTCTCTTATACTCGCCAAATGCTCATTAATGATGACCTTGACCTTTTGGCCAAAGTACCCCAGTTGATTGTTGCGGGATTCGAACGCAAAAAGAATATGTTAGCTTACCAAGCTCTTACAGGTGTTACTTTCAGTGCTAAAAATGGCAACCTTGCAACAGCTGCTGCATTAAATACTGACAGCTTAACAGAGATGCGTGCTATGATGCGTCAACAGAAAGACTTTTCAGGCAAAGCTGTGTTAAACATCGTACCCGGTTATCTGTTGGTTCCTTCAACTTTAGAAACAAAAGCATTTCAGTTAATTGCTTCTAACTCTGACCCCAGCTCCAGCAATTCCGGTGTTAAAAACGCATTCCAGTCCTCTATGCAGGTAATTACGGATGCTAATCTGGACGATAGTAGTAAAACTGCATTTTATGTAGTAGCTAAACATGGTTTTGTTGACGGAGTTCAAGTCTCTTATCTTAACGGTCAAACGGATGTAATCATTGATTCCGGAATGGACACAGATACTCTGGGCTGGAAGTTCCGTTTCTATCATGACTTTGATGTTCGCGCTTTGGACTTCAAGGGCTTCGTGAAGAATGCTGGTAAATAATTTAAACAAAAGGAGTGATATAAATGTTCGTACGTAAAGGTAACACAATGAATTACGTCTGCACTGCAGCCGTAGAGAGAGACGAAGTTGTAAAGGTTGGAGATATGTACGGTATAGCGGCTTGTGCCGGTGCCATTGGTGACGAAATAGCATTATATGTAACCGAGGTTTTTGCTTTCGCAGCGGAAGCTGTAGCTATGAACCAAGGCAAGGCTGTTTATTGGGATAGCACCAATAAAAAGGTTGTGGCCACTGCGCCTGAATCGACTACTCCGGTATTCGGTAAAGTCTGGACAGAAAAAGAAGCAGCTGGGACCACCGTTGAAGTAAGTATCAACGGCTAATAATTAGCAAAGGGAGGGAGCCGTAAAGCTCCCTTTTTTTGGAAAGAGAGGAGGACAGGCATGAGCAGGATAGATGTTATCAAAGGCAGAATCCAAACGGCAACGAAAGAAATCCTCGGAGAAGAAATCTCCTATAATGGCATAACAATTCTTGCAGTACCGGAAATTGGAGCAACCTTAGATACTAATGTAGGCCTGAGCCTAGCTGATATGGCTGACACAGCTCTTTTTACAATCAGCGAAAAAGATGTGCCTTCGCCAACTCCCGGCGATCAGATTATTTATAAAAATAAAATGTATGAAGTCCAGCGTACTCAGCTAAGAGATAGTTTGGGCGGCCTGTATCTTGTAGAGTGCCTTTCCAAATCCCGCCTTTCCGGGAGGTCAAGATAATGGCCAACTCAAACATGAGCATATCTGTGCATGACGAAATATCGCCGTTCGTGCAGTACATGCTGACCGATTCCAATTGGCTTCGCAAGGCAGGAAAAAGCCTTGGTTGGTTCGTGCAAAAACAGACCAAAGGCGCAATCCAAAAAGGTGGGCCGACAGGAACAACCTGGCAGGAAAAGTCACCTAATACTTTGCGAAAAAAATTATCATGGCTAGGCAAAGAGTATCGGGGTTCTCCAAGCCGTAAATGGTTTGGGAAAATGAACCAGGCAGTCGCCTATAAATATTCTGACGGTACTGTAAAAATAGGCTGGGCAAGCAAAGCCGCTAAAATGCGTGGTGATGTTCTTGAAAAGGGGCAGACACAAACCGCCACAGCCCGTATGAAACGTTTTTTTGCTGGCGCGGCTAAAGTTATACCTAGTGAGATTAATTTACCGCCTAGGCCGTTATGGGAGCCTGAATTTGCCGTTGTTCGTCCGCACATAGTTGAGTACATCGACAAAAAGATGCACCAATACATTGAAAAGGGAACGGACTTTGGCAAAGTCAATAGCCGGAGAAGAAAGTACGAGGTTTACTAATGGCCATACAACAAATGGGTATCAGCGACTGGATTTTAAAGCTCGGTTCGCTGTTAAAAAATAATGCATCAATACAAAATTTCACAATAGAAAATTTCCCTGAAAAACATTTAACTGTTGTTGCCGGTGACATTCTTCCGGATGAAGAGCCTGCTGAAGAAGATTGCCCGTTTATCTTGATTTATGGAGCAGTTAAAAAAGAAGGCTTAAATGCCGGAGTGTGCGAATACAAATGCAACTTAGGCATTGGCATATCAACAGACAAAGGTAATTTTTTAAGTGATGACGGGATTGTCATGCACAATGCTTACGATTTGATGAGCAAGCTGATGCTGATAATACAACGGGAGCTGAATAATTACCGACCCATGTCAGCTGTAGATGCTCAAGTTGGTGGAGCTCTTAATCCGGGCGGTACCTACTGGGCTGGAGACATGACGGTCTCCTGGGAAATTGAACAAACGTTAGGCCTTGGTAAGGCCGAAGAATTTTAGCAAAGGAGTGATTAAAAAATGACACAAGCAAAAGGCATTTATTCTAAAACACTGATGGCTTTTGAGACTGCTGACGGTGTGGACCCTACTGATGTTGCAACTTCTGCAATCTTGATTCCGTTCACAAAAAACAGTTTGCTGGCAAGCCAGAATTCTACAGATTCAACCATCTTAAGAGGTCGCAGAGACCCTGCAGAACCAACCCCCGGCAACGTGACAGTTGATGGAGATATCCCTACAGCTGTAGATTCCACGGTGACTGGGTATTTACTTAAGGGCGCATTTGGCAATCCCACAACAACAGAAAACACTGCAGATAGTACTTATACACATGTATATAAGCCGGGAAACACACAACCGTCTCTTATGATTGAGAAGGGATTCCCGGATATCGGTACTTACCATAAATATAATGGCTGCAAGGTTTCAAAGATTGACATGAGCGTGGGCGGCGATGGTGAGTTACTTGCAACCTATTCTTTTATGGGCGAGAAGGAAACCATTGGAACAGCTTCCGTTGGTACTACACCAAAAGAACCAGTATTGGATAAATTTACTCAATTTGATGCGGACTTAGAACTTGGCGGCAACACTATGGCCATAGCTACAGCATTAACTTTAAGCATTGATATGGGTCTTGATGGTGAAACACAGACTATTGGCAGCAAAGGCTATAGGACTAGTGTAAACGAGGGCCTAATCAAAATTAGTGGCAAGCTCACAGCTTTCTTTACCAGCTCTGAGTACATAAAATTAGCTGCAGATAATACCACAACTAGTATGAAGCTAACTCTTACCAATGGTAAAAAAGTATTCTCGATTTATTTGCCGGAAATCAGATTTACTCGCAATTCTCCTGCTGTTGATGGTGCAGCCGGTATTAAGCAAGAGCTTAATTTCAATGCGTTCTACAAAGAAAACACTGAGAAGGCAGCTATCGTTCTCAGCTTGACAAACGATACTGCATCATACGCTGCCTAGTACGTGATTAGGAGGAAGTCATGACAGACAAAAATTATTTGATTCAAATCCGTCCCATGAGTTGGACAGAATTCAATAAGTACGTTGAAGAAATAGACGATAAAATCCCAGAAATACTGGACCCGAAGAAACCTACAAAAGCCGAAAGGCTGGCCATAGGCAACTGGAGACGTAAAGCCGCCAACTGGGTACTTACTAACATGTATCCGGACAAGGTTGATGTTGGCCTAACAGTAACAGAAGTTTTTATGATCTATGAACTTACCATGAATGCCAACAAGAAATATCGGCAAGCAGAAATAAAAAACTGCGAGCTATCTTCGAGTGGCAGTACGGAGATGGCGCAGCTTACTGCCGAGCCTGTCCCAGAAAAGACCTCAGAACAGGTAAAAAGCTAGACTGCAATATTTGCGAAGGCAGATGCCCGGACATCAATCCGGGCAATGCTGAATTTTTTAGAGTTTGGAATTTGGTAGGGAATTGTTTCCGGTATGTAGTTGGTGCCAGGATAATTCCCACATCACTAAATTGGACTGATATCAAGGCGGCTACAGATATGGCCAACATCAAAGTATCAAGCGCCTTGCTAAATAAAATAAAAATGGCAGAAGAAATAATTTTAGACGTTGTTGAGAAAGGAGTGAAAGAATAATGGCACTGCAAGAAAAAATGGAATTTCAGCTAGTTGATAATTTTACCAAAGGAATGATGGACATTCGCGGCGGTATTAATACAGCTGACAAAGCTTTGGGAAATTTTAGCAACACTGCTACCAAAGCATTTACTAATTTGGCAGCACTGGGGACAGCAGGGTCAGCTCTTAACTCAATAATTGATTCAACCAAATCCTGGGCTCTTGCTGTTAACGACCTACAGGACAAAACCGGTATGGCCGGAGAAACGGCTTCACAATTTTTAGTATTAGGTCAGCATGTAGGGCTAGCAACCGAAGAAACTGGAAACGCTTTTGCAAAAATGAGCAGAAACGTTGAAACAGCTAGAGTTGCTATGGCAAATGCTTCCGCTTCCGGGAAAGCATCCACAGACGTTTTTACTAAGTGGGGAATTTCGATTAAAGATTCCAATGGCCGAATGCTGTCTGCAGAACAGATTTATCAAAATGTTGCTGAAAGGCACAGAGACATGGCTAATGGTGTCTCCAAAACAGCTATGGAAATGGAAATATTCGGCAAATCCGGTGCTAAACTTAATGACTTGTTGAATCTTTCTAAAGAACAAATAAAAGATGTTACAGACTATGCCGAGAAAATGGGGCTTGTCATAAATGGTGAAACTTCACAAGCTGTTGAAGATTTGAGCTTCCAAACTAATAAGCTCAAGATGGGAATGGAAGGCTTAAAGATTCAAATAGGTCAAGAACTAATACCTCAATTAGTTTCTCTCACTGAATACGCTCAGCAAGCAATTACTGGATTGGGTCAACTAGATTCTCAGACTAAAACCAATGTTGTGTCTGTACTAGAATTTGTTGCGGCAGCTGGTGCTTTAGGTTTGGGAATACAGGCCGTAACGTTTACTTTTGGGCCGTTAATTTCTGCAGGCGGGAAACTTATAGGAGTTATTAATGGAATAGCTACTAGTCTTGGAATTGCTACAAGTGCAGCAAGTGCTATAATAGCTCCTTTAACTGTAGCCATAGCACTTTTACATCAATATAATCAGGACAAAGCGCTAAAAGAACAATACGGCGATCAGATAATGTCACGTGACAACGAATATTCTATGCTTCAGGTTGACCAGGAAAAATTGGCACAAGCTCGAGCTGTAGATGCTAACGAAGCAGATACTTTTGCCTATGGAACTGGGTCAACAAAAGATGTAAAAACTATAAATGAAGAAGCACAAGCCAAGGCAGAAAAAGCTGCAGCTGATGAAGAAAGAATGGCTGCTAATACAGCGACCTCTAGTGCTGCCGCTGATAAAGCATCAAAAGCAGCAGAAACAGCAGCCAAAAAAGCTGAAGAAGCTCGCAAAAAACTTGAAGAACTTCGCGAAAAGACCGGGACCATGATTACTGACGTGGCCGCAAGTCTTGAAGGTGATATTTATGGCGCAGATGGTTGTACTGCTTATGTTGCTGATGTTCTCAAAAAAACCAATGTTGCATTCGGTCAAGTTATGAGCATGGATGTTGGCATAGCTAAACAGCAGGCCGAAGAAGCGGGCTTATACCACGAAGGAACTGAAGGTATGAAAGCCGGAGACGTTTTAGTCTATGGCTCTAACCAATATCCCACAGGCTCCCATGTTGGCATTTATGACGGTGTAAATGGTGTATACCACAATGCAAGTTCCAAAGGGAACAAGGCTTATCATCAACAAGGCTATTATGACATGGGTGCTGGAACTTGGGTTAAGGGATATATTCAGACAAGCGGCGGTGCTGGAGCAAGCTCCGAAGAATTAAAGGAAGCTGAAAAGAAGTATCAGCAAATTAGCGGCGTTGCCAAAGCTATTATCAGCCTGAACCAAGGACTTGATGAGAAGATTGCCAATCTTACTCTTAGCCCTGCCGAATCGCAAAACGTCAAGCTTAATAATGAGTTGGCCGACTACCAATCGACCTTAGAAAAAGCTAAAAAACTTGGTATAGATGTAAATTCGGAAACAACTAAATTGCAAAATTATCAGGTGCTTCAGCGAGAAAAATATACAAGAGAAAGCTTGATATCCACCCACAGCAATGAGATGGATATGTTATCAAGCAGGTACCGGGCCAACGAAATTAGTAACGCAGAGCTTCGTGTTTTACAGGACCAAGAGCTTCAGACTTACACAGCCAAATTGCAAGAAAAGCTTGCCAATGAAAAGCTTACTGAAGAGGACAGACTTAAACTGCATCAAGAATATTCGCAAGCTATTCAGCAGGTAGAGCAAAATGCAGCACAGACTGTCAAAGGTGCTTGGGATAACACAATGAAATCTATGAAGAACTATACCGTTGATTATCAAAGCTCTATGACTTCCGTAATGGGAAATATTGAGGATTCATTTACCGGTCTTATGGATGGAGTTGTTACCGGACAAAATTCATTCGCCGATAACATAAAATCCAGTTGGGACAACATAGCTAATAGCGTTATAAACGCCGTTTGGAAGATGGCAATGCAGATGATGGTAGTCAAGCCTCTATTTAATTGGCTTGGTGGAATAATGGGCGATTCAAGCGTTATAGATTACTCGGGTGGCGGTCTTAGCCTTACAGGCGGTATGGAAAGCTATAACTACGTTGGTAATGATGTTATAAGTACTTCTGCTATGGCCAGCGGTGGTATTGGTACAGCCGGGTGGCATTTAGTAGGTGAAGAAGGTCCCGAAATGGTCAAATTTCCCACAATGGGAAGGGTGCTGAATGCTTCCGATACTTCAAACGCTTTATCCGGGAATTCTGGTTCCCTCGAAAACGTTAGAGTAGAAATCGTTAACAAATCCGGAACCGATGTTAAAGCTACAGATACCAGCGTAAAATTTGATGCTAACGGATACATTATCAGTGTTGTTCTAAATGCTGTTAGCACCAATAAAAACGGCATGAGAGATATTCTGAAAGGGGCTGTTTCTATATGAGTTTAACTTTTCCTACAATCAGCGCGCCTAATTATCCTCTGAAGCTTAGCCCGGAGAATAACTCCATGAAATCCACTTTTGAGGACGGCAGCGTACAGGCTAGACGTAAATTTACAAGGTCTAGGCAGAAGTGGACACTAACTTGGAACAACCTTCCACAAGACGAATTTGACGTCCTAGATACCTTCGTAAGAAATGAAGCTTGCTTTTCTGCGAACTCTTTTACGTGGACAAATCCTGCCGATAATACAAACCATGAAGTGTATGTAAGTAATTATGATGGACAGGAACTTACAGTACTAAGCTACTGGAAGGTAGAACTAGAAATTACGGAGGTCTGACGATGCTTACAATATCTGCACTAGCAAAGCAGGAAAAAAACAAGCTTCATACTGACAGCGTGTTTCTTATCCTGCTGGACATAATACCAAATATCACCGGAGCTGAAACGCTCCGCGTTTGCTACAACAATGAAGATATCACGTGGAATGGCAATCTCTATCAAGCCTTTCCTTTTGAGCTCGGAGAAGTGTCCGAGGACAGTACAGGAAGCGAACCTTCCGTGGAGCTAAAGGTGGACAACACCACTAGAGCATTGCAGTCCTATGTGGAAGATTATTCCGGTGGCAACGGCTTCACAGTGGTCCTGAGGATAGTAAACTCCAAAGCTTTGGATATATCTACACCAGAACTGGAAGAACGTTTCACGGTCAACCACTGTGCTGTGGATCAGCAGTTTATAACCTTTAATTTAGGGAGCGGCTATCCTCTTAACGACCGCAGGCCTTTAGAAAAATATCTGAAGAACAACTGCCCGTTCCGGTACAAGGGATTACGGTGCGGTTCGACAAGCGGCTATGCTACTTGTGGCCATACGCTTACAGAATGTAGGGCGAGAGGAAACAGCGCTAGGTTCGGTGGTTATCCGGGCATTGACCAGAAGGGAGTGTATCTAAATGGTTAAGTATCAGGATTTAATCGGAGTAGAGTTTCGCAATCATGGACGTGACGTTCTTACAGGCCTTGACTGCTACGGACTTGTTAAAGAAATTTATAAGCGTTTCGGAGTGGCTCTCCCTGAGTTCGATGCAGATTTTGACGATGTTGATAAAATTTCTTGCATAATTAAAAACGAACAGCGAAGCAAAAGCATCTGGAGACGAATCAAAACCGAGGTCGGAGAACCGATACCAGTGCCATGCGTAATGGCCATAAGGTTCGGCGTACCGAAGCCGTATATCAACCATACGGGCGTTTATATCGGGGACGGACTGTTTATACATACACGAGATAAAATCGGCGTGTGCGTGGACAGAACGCTCAATCCGGCATGGAAAAAATGTATTGAAGGTTACTACGAGTACAGAGGTTAAGCCATGAGACTAGTCACAATTAAGAATCCTTTTAGCCCATATGAAGATAGGGTCATTGAACAAATAGATATAGAAAAAGGCCTGACAGTGGAGAGACTATCCAATGACAGGTCGGTCCCTGGCATGGAGCTTAAGGTGACAGTTAACGGTGAGACACCTGAACCTGGCAGAGAGCTTATGAAGAATGACTTTGTGGTCATTTCTCCGGTTGTGGCCAAAGGCGGTAAAAACATATTTGCTATGGTAGCCATGATTGCGCTGACTATTGTTGCGCCTCAAATAGGAGTCTGGGCGGCTAAGTCGACAATGGCAGCGTATACCGCTGGAACAGCCGTCTTTACCGCTTATGCAGTATCAGCTGCAGTCATGTTTCTTGGTGCCTATGTAATAAGCCGTTTCTGCTCCACTTCAGCGGACCTTGGTTCGAGTAGTAATGAGGACCAGACTTATAGCTGGAGCGGGCCTTCTGTTATGGAAGGCCAAAACAATCCTATACAAGTTGTTTACGGCAAGGTTAAGACTTCAGGGCAGACTATCGGCAAGTACATAAGCACTCTCGACAACAAAGAGTATCTGAATTGGCTTATCTGTGCAGGAAACGGACCTCTTACGATTTCCGATATCAAGATTAATGACAATCCTGTTTCTTACTACGAAGGCATGACCTGTGAGCTAAGAAACGGGACGAATGACCAGAGCGTTATCCAGAATTTCAACGACACCTATTTCACAAAGACATTGGGCTATCAGCTGACTACAACCGCTAGGACGGACACGGCTCAGGGAAACGCCACTCAAGGAATTATTGTAAAGATAGAATTTTCAAACGGTCTTTACTATGCGAATGACGATTGCGGTCTTGACGAAGCTTGGGTTGAATTGGAAATAGATTACCGGCTCTCCGGCGGGAGCTGGGTGAACCTTATCACTCCCGGTACCAGAATTTCGGGCAACGTTTCCAGCGCAATTAGAAGAGAATTCAGAGTTGACGGATTAGCGTCCGGAACATACGAAGTCAGGGTGTGGATAACCAACAGAAGCCATGAGGAAACCAATTCAAGAGCTTCAGTCAAGTGTTACTGGACGGGGTTAACATCTATCGTATATGACGATTTCAGCTATCCTAACAGAGCTCTTTTAGGAATTAAGGCTTTGGCTACAGACCAGATAAGCGGGTCGCCCACAGTAACCTTCCTGGTTGAGAGAGCTTCCGTCTATGTGTGGAACCCTAATACTTCCGCATATGTGACTAAGCCTGCAAACAATCCTGCGTGGGCCGCTTATGACTATATCCATCAGTGCAGCTACATCAAGAATTTAAGCACCGGTGGTTATGAATACGAAGTCAGAGGAGCTGCCAAGGAATTAATGCTCTATGACCAGTTCGCAGCGTGGGCAGACTTCTGCGATGCCAAGAACCTGCACATTAACTACATTGATTCAACTGTAGGTAGGCTCATGGAAAAGGTCAATGCCAATATCGCACCTGTAGGCAGAGGCTATGTTGTTTGGTTTGGTACAAAATGCGGTTGCATCTGGGATTGTGTTAAGCAGCCGGTGCAGATGTTTGGCATGGGCAACATTAAAGCGGGAAGCTTTAAAGAAGATTTCATGCAAACCTCTGACAGAGCCAACTGCATAGAACTAACATATAACGATGCGGCAGCCAATTACGAAAGGCAGACCGTTACTGTTTACTCTGACGATTATGACGATGCCGATGCTGTGGCCAAAACCACATCAATCACATATGACGGTATAACAAGCTATGAGCAAGCAGTTCGGACAGCTAAATATCTTCTGTACTGTAATAAGTACCTGGTACGCACCGTTACCTTTGAGGCTGATGTTGATGCTATTTCCTGTACCATAGGCGATGTGATATTAGTCTCTCATGATGTTCCTAGGTGGGAACGCAGCGGAAGAATTTACAAAGTAGATGGTGCAAAACTTACTCTAACTTGTGAAGATTTGACAGACTTAACGAAGTCTTACTGCATCATGTACAGAACTACGGACGATGTAATTCACGAACAATCTTGTACCGTTTCATCCAGCGCAGATGGTTATACGGTTATTACTATTGGCGGCGATACCGGGAATTATACCGGAGGCGGAACACCAGAAGTTAATGATGTGTTTAGTCTGGAAGTTGTGAATGTTGGTGTTAAGCCGTTCAGCGTTCGGAGCATTACAAGAGCTCAAGACTTCACCCGCAAAATTGAGTGCATCGAGTATAACGCTAACATCTACAACGAGAATTACAGCATTCCGGCAATTAATTATTCGGATGAGAAATATCTTCCGACTAATGTTCAGCAGCTATCAGCTTCACAAGTGGCGTATAAAGATGCTTCTGGCTTCTCAAGATGTGTTATGTACGCTTCGTGGGTTTTGCCTGCTGGAGCTCAACCTTGTAAGTATACGGTGCTTCTAAGTAAGGATGGTATCAACTATTATGTAGTCAAAAGCAATATCAGCAGTAACAGTATCCAACTTGATGTAGAGATTGAGACAAACTACTGGATTAAGGTTATATCAGTACTTGGAGTTAATCTAAGTACCGGAACGATAGCCGGCCCGATAAGCAAAGGCATTGATACTATTCCTCCGGATGTCAATGAGCTTGGAGTTGAAAAGCTGGCAAGCGGTACGCGCCGCTACTACTGGAATTTTGACTATCCGGTACCAAACGATATTGCAGGCTTTCGCATAAAACATATACAAGGAACATCCTTAAATTGGGAACAGGCTTCAGAAGTCGCTGAAGGACTTATAACGGCTCAGCCTTATGAAGCTAAATCTCTGAGAGACGGTACGCACACGATTATGATTAAGGCCGTTGATAACTATGGCCACGAAAGTGAGAATATAGCGTACGTGCTCATAGACCTTGGGGATACTCTTAAGGAGAATATTTTAGAAGAGCACGATTTATCAGCAAATTCATGGAGCCTTGTAGCAAGCAACGGATACGTTGACCCTGATACCGGTTACTTAATGTCAGGCGATAGCAACACCATGTGGAGCTCTGACAGCCAGAATCCGATGTGGAACTCTGACAAGAAGAAAGCTATGTGGGGGAATAGCAGTTATAACGAGCTGACGATTAACTCAACGATAAATGTATCGTGCGGTGGTCAGTTCGGAGTTGATTTTGGCGGCGACAATTTGCTTTCGCTAAACTATCGACTTAACAACGATAATCCGTTTTGGGGACTAGAAAGTGATAGTTTCTGGGGATTGGCAAGTGATAATTTTCGGAAAATCTATCGTACCATGTGGTTCCTATTTTCCGCTAAGGCAAAAGTTAACGCAGGAGATGTACTAGAAATTAATGGTACGGCGCCAGCTTCAAAAACGGCAAGAACGGTAATAAAAAAACTCACGCCATATATCGATGTTCCGGACAGGTCGGAACACTTCGAGAATCTTACTGTACCGGCAGACGGTTTGGAATTACCAGTTAAGACACCAAATTATTATACGGTGGCAGTAAGGATTGATAGCGTGAGCGGGAACACAGAACTGCTACAGCCCAAGATTGTGACTAGGCAGCCATGCGTAATTAAAATCATAAATGCTAGCGGTACAAGCGTGTCGGCTGTCTGTGACATTACTTGGCAAGGCTACGAGAAGGAGGTCGTTTCATGAGCATAAAAAAATTTACGGAAGCTACAGCTGATTATTTTAACGGTGCTTCTAGTACGGATGCTACGTCAGAAGAGCAATTCCAGAACCTAATTAAGAACAATAATTCTATTTTAGAAAATTTTGTACAGCGCTTTTTGTGGCAGCCATCAACAACTTATTCTGTAGGAGCGATACGGCAGTCTCCGTCAATGCCGGAAGGCGCTCAGGCAATTTGCGCGGCAACCGGTGTCAGCAGTGACACCGAACCAGCGTGGACTGCTATCGGAACAGAGGTAACTGACAATGGCGTACTTTGGAAAATAATATCTCCTGCGCTTCTCGGTTATCCTATCGGCGCAATTTATCAAAGCAAAGACAGCACATCGCCGTCAAGCTTATTCGGAGGCACTTGGGCTGCGATGGATGCTGGACTAGTTTTAGTAAGCGCCGGCACAGCATCCACCGGAACAATTTACAAGATAGACGATATCGACGGTGAAGAAAAGCATCTGATGACCATTAACGAGCTCGTAAATCATGGACACGCAGCTACCGCTGACACGCAAGGCAATCATGCTCATAGTGCTTGGACAGATACTCAGTCTGCAAGTGGCAAGATTTATGGCGGAGGCAACGCAACTCCAGCTCAAGGCGGAGCAGATGGGGTATTCTCGTTAAGTGACACTTATAACTTTTACGCTTCGGGCGATAGACATGATGGACACCATGTAGTGTTTAATTATTCACATGGCCATAGTGTAGGTGTTTCAGCAGCGGGAGCTCACTCTCACACCATAACCATAGGAAAAACAGGAGGGAACGAAAAGTTTAACCTTATGCAACCTTACGAAGTTTGCTTCAGATGGCGCAGAACGGCTTAAAAAAGGAGGAATAAAAGATGCAAAGTTTACTATTAATCAGGGATGGAATCGTTGTGGTTCAAAATGCCACAAAAAATTATACCGATACTACTGCTAACTTTATTGCAGACGGCGGAACCGTTATCGGCAACAATATCGACTACAACAAAGGCACAGGTAATTTTATCGTTAACGGGAAGCTAGGAACTTATCCAAATGCTGAATGCGAGAAGGAAATAGAAAATATTGATGCTTTTCTAAGCGCTCAGCAAAAAAGAGCAGAGGTGAAATAAAAATGAGCATACCAAAAGTCGCACAGCTTGGCTCAGCACTGATGCAATATGCCAACAGTGCGAACCCCACAAAGTCTAGCTCAATGATGGACTTTATTCTTAATAACAATGAAGTCTTGGTAGCACTTGCCAGCAAGCTACTGTTTCAGCCAAACACCGCTTATGAGGCTGGGGATTTTATTATCAGCGACAGCATGCAAAACGGCTTGTGGGCAAAATGCACAACTGCCGGAACTACTGATACCACTGAACCAACATGGGGCACCAAAGCCGATGACACAGTAAGCTCAAGTGGCTGTATTTTTACTATGGTAGCTTTAGCAACTTCAAATGATTTAAGCAAGAAAGTTGACAAGGTAGCAGGCAAAGGTTTAAGCACAGAGGACTACACAACCGCTGACAAGACTAAGCTGTCAGGAGTAGCAGAGGGCGCAGAAGCAAACGTAATTGAAGTAATCAACTTAAACGGCACACCGCTAGTCGTGGCGAACAAAGCAGTTAACGTTGACCTGTCAGAATATGCCACGAAGTCCGATATATCCCACGTCTACAAATATATGGGGAGCGTTGCGACTTACGCAGACTTGCCCGCCACAGGGCAGGAGATAGGCTACACCTACAACGTACAGACCGCTGACACAATGCATGACGTGAAAGCGGGCGACAACTTAGCGTGGAACGGTACGGAGTGGGATAGCTTAGGCGGAACTGTTGACTTGTCTAATTACTACACTAAGGCTGAAGTTACGGTGGCTATCAATGCGGCATTGGCGAACTATCCAACCAAGACCGAAACGGACACGGCAATAGCCAACAGTAACCCTTATTGTCTTGCGTTACCACATGGGGCAGGCTTATTTAACTTTTCAATAATAAACGGGACAGGCGTTGCGTGGAAATTATCAAATGGCGTGTTATCAACAAGTACTACCCAAAACCTTACACTTCCCGCTGGCACTAGTTATTTATATTGCAATAATTTATGGGCAAGCGGTGTACAAGTTTCTGCGGGTAGCACAGGCAAAAACTTCACAGGAAATTTGAGCGTTTTCAGCAATTTAACTTACTATCTTATCCTTTACGATTGCTCACTCGTCACAGGAAATTTGAGCAGTGTTAGCAACTTAACTTACTATCTTAGCCTTAGCAGTTGCTCACTCGTCACAGGAAATTTGAGCAGTGTTAGCAACTTAACTTACTATCTTAGCCTTAGCAATTGCTCACTCGTCACAGGAAATTTGAGCAGTGTTAGCAACTTAACTTACTTACTTAGCCTTGACGGTTGCTCACTCGTCACAGGAGATTTGAGCAGTGTTAGCAACTTAACTTACTATCTTAGCCTTAACAGTTGCCCACTCGTCACAGGTGTTTTATCGCCAAAAGCCACGCTTTCGTACATTGATATTTCATACACAGGCGTTTCCTCTGCCGACCTAGATACATTGATTTCAAATTTAAACACCATTACCACGGTAACGAGCGGAACATTAAAGCTAAAGGGTTTGACACGTACGAGTGCAAGTACGACAGATATCAACGCTTTGATAACTAAAGGCTGGTCGGTAACAGATGCAACGGTAGTAGGATAAGGAGGGGTAAAATGAAAGTTTATATTTTTAAAAATAGTTATTACATAGGCGAGAACGAAACGGTAACAGCAAACGCATTGAGAAGTGAAGAAGTTGAGTTAGCAGACGGTTACGAATTTAAGGTAACAGACGGTGTTTTAACGCAAGACCCTAGTGCAGAGGCCTTGTTAAGTGTTGACGTGACTACAACTGAAGTTGAGGACGTTCCTACGCAAGCAGAGGTCATAGCAAGGTATACCCAACAGGTGCAAAGTTACTTAGACACAACTGCACAAGAACGAGGATATGACGGGATATTATCGTTATGCACTTATGCTACGTCCTCCAACGATAAGTTTAAACTAGAAGGACAAGCAGGTGTTATATGGCGTGATGCAGTATGGACTAAGTGCTACGAAATACTTGCAGAGGTACAAGCAGGGACGAGAGAAGTACCGACAGATATTATAAGTGAATTACCCGTAATGAATTGGGGTGAATAAGTTGTGGAATCCAGGTTTGAGAATGGTGTAATTTTTAATGGTAGTAAAACTAAAGGTGTGGAATCTAGAGAAAAATTAGAAGCAGCGACGACTATTGAGTGGACTATGGCAGATAATTCAACGGCAACGATTAACGCTCAAAATATCACAGATGTTTTTATCGCAAGTGCTACACGCAGTAATGAACTGCATGAAAAATATCGGACACTGAAAGAGCAAGTCAACGCTTGCAAAGAAAAAACAGACGTAGAAAAAATCACATGGTAATGGGGGCAGACAATGGGAGAACAGATTACGGCAGGAGTAGCCATTTTCATAGCCACGGCACTCTTAGGCTTTATATGGGGGCAGTTCATGGCAAGGCGAAAGGTGCAGAACCAAAGACTATTTGCTATCGAGGTAGGAGTGAAAGCACTTCTTAGGGTGGCTATGCTCTCCCTCTACGCAGAGCATATTGAAGCAGGGAGAGATATATCAAGCGAGCAGTTCAGTGCTTTCACTGATATGGCGAGTGCTTATGACGAGCTAAAGGGCAAGAACGGCTACATGACCGCCATTGTCAAGAAATTTAAAAACACACCCTTGCAAGGCGGTGACACAAATGTTAGCTAAAATTAAGCGTTGGATTGTTTCCTTTGGTGCGTGGTGCGTTGACAATCAAGACCAGATATTTATGCTGGGAACAATAATAGAGTTTGTGCTGATACTTGTCCTTACTCTCTCCCTTTTGATAGCCTTTTGGCTAATGGGGTTGTACCCTAAGAGCTTTAATTTCCCTTTACAGATAGGAGTTAGTGCGATAGCCACGATAGCGGGCGGTCTGGGAAGTATGTTCGCCTTGTATAAGTACAAACAGAATGACAGTAACGCAGAAGTAGAGAAGTACAAGATAGACAGCACATACAATTCAATATCAGGGCAAATGCCAGTAAAGAAAGGGGATATTTAAAGTGCTGAAGAAATTAATATTTGACAAGGAAACAAGCAAAGTATATTGCGAGGACACAGACGGAGAACGCTATGCAGAGTTTCCCATAAGTTTCAATTTTTGGGCGGGTCTTAATTCCGAGGGGCAGGAGAGAACTGCTATCCCTAACGGAGAGTACCCTATCACCAATGAGGACTCAAACGCTCTTGAATATGGTCACGATATAGACGATAGCGGTGCTTATGGTACATTTTGGGTAGCACTTGACCGAGTTCGTGGACGTGGCTATCATGGCTACGGAGAAAACCGTTCCATTGATAGCGGTACTTATGGTTGCATACGTGGAGAGAACGAGGACGGAGAGGAAATTTGCAGAGCAATAGAAAACTCCATTGACAACGGAATTGAAGTGACCGCAGAAGTCATTGGAGATGTTGACGAAACGCAATTCATTGTCGGTTATGACGGCAATCAATAATGTTTTAATTATTATTACGTACAAACGCTCTCACACGTTCGTATTCACGTTTTGAGAGCTTTTGCATAGCTACGCAATAGACTTATCATAAAACAATAAAACTAAGGCGGTGATTTAATTGTGGCGGCAAAAATCAAGGAGTTTTACCTTGCAAACCGCAAGGAAATTATTATTGCTTGTGCTGTCATTTTATTTGCTTTCCTGCTATGGTTTATATTCTACCTGCCAAGCAGACAAAGTGTTGACCACGCAGCGGGAACAGCAATTATTAATTCTGTTGACCGAACAAGACGAGATTTGGGAACAGCTCAACAACAACTTGATAAAGTCGAAAGAGGACTTGACGAAAGTACAGAACGAATTGACCAAGTGCAGGAAACAGTTGGTGGAGTGCAAGACCGAATTAACAGCGACCAAGAGCTTGTTGAAAAAGGCAGAGGAACGACAAGCGAAATTAGAGCAATCATTCAAGGATTACCAAGTACAGATGGAAAAGAAAGTAAAAGTAGTAACTAGACAGCGAAATGCATGGGAAACCGCTACGGCAATATTAATATTTTTACTAGCTTTATGAGGAGGTGACCATTTCTAATCCTATCTGGAAAGGAGGTGAGCCGCTATGGTTTTAAAGAAGAAAAAAGGCTGTGGAAAGTAATTTAAAATACCGCCGGATTGGGAAGATACTGGTTATCGGTTACAGATGTTTCTTCCTGCCCGGCGGCCGATTTTTTTGAGGTGATAAAAGTGTTTGAAAAAGATATGCTCCGGTTGGCTGAGCTACAGAAGAAAAAGAATCAAGAGATTGAAACCAAGGAAAGCCGTAATAAGCTGTTTTTAATTGCTAATATTTGTTTTGCTATTTGTATGGTCACTAGTACAATTTGTACTACTATTATAATTATTGAGCTTTTGGCCAAATGATTTCGCAAAAGGAATTCAACCAAAACCTTAAGCGAATTTCGAGAACAGCACTAGCGGTCATGATACCTTTGGTTGGTATGAAATCAAAACAAGAAGAAATCTTGTGGCTTTATTACATCAAAGAAAAGAGCCTTTATGATATATCTTTGATAATGGGTGTGACTTATGAAACTGCCGCCAATGATTTATCTGCAGCACGAAAATCTATGGCTAACATCATCAAAGAACAGGCAGCCTTTTTATCACCTGAGATTAAAGGTCAAATTCATTTTTTACTAAAACAGAATAACTATTAATTAAGAGACCGTTATTATAAAGGTCTCTTTTTGATTTATGATATCTGCAGAGGTGATCCACATGAAGTACTACGAATCTGAAAAGAAGAGAAAAAGAAAAAAGAAAAAAGCCAAAGGAAAATACCCTTGGCTTGTTAAATCACGTTAATGTATATAAATGTGGCTAAATATGTTGTTTGCTCACATTTTTGCTCACATTAGCCATTCTTTGACCTTTTGACTATGCTCTAGAGTGGCTTTAATATTGGTCGGGGCGACAGGATTCGAACCTGCGGCCTCCTAGTCCCGAA
>Ga0183095_10061_pt17 | contig 41784 bp, 29 predicted proteins | sample BioMet4_FD_130346 | JGI IMG/M metagenome (GOLD analysis project Ga0183095, IMG submission 130346) | Microbial communities from bioreactor (seeded with sewage sludge) at LBNL, California, USA - Biofuel metagenome 4 (v2) (version 3) | ecosystem: Engineered > Bioreactor > Anaerobic > Unclassified ...
TTCGTTTCCGCAATCCTCGTTATGCCGTTAGTATCAGTAGTCCTTATTATTGGGATATTGTTTATGGCTTGAACTCATGGGACTGGAATGTATATGTTGATGATTTCTATGCTTATGCATTCCCTACTTATACAAACCGTTTATGGTGGGATTGGCGCTATAATTCCTACGGCTGGGGCTGGGGATCTTCATGGGGTTATCCTTATGGAGGTGGTTACTATGGTGGCTACTATTCTGGTTACTGGGGTGGTTATTACGGAAACTACTGGGGCGGCTATGGATATTGGGGACATCCTTATCATGGATGGGATGGACCATGGTATGGTGGCGGATATGGTGGATACGGATTAAACCATGCCGGATATTATAATACACGCCGTTCAGATTTTGGCGATTCTCGTATGCGTGCCGGTTCTTCCAGTTATCGTACTTCATCATATACTCGTGCTGGGGGCTTGCAAGACCGCACTTCTACTTATTATCGTCGTTCTGGAAGTGGAAGGGTAGTTGGTACTCGCTCTGGTTCTGATTATGAATCAGGAGTAAGCCGTCGTTCGGGTTATATTAGATCAGAATCAAGTTATAATGACCGTACAGATGGATCTTCAAGAAGAACAATTTATGCACGACCTAGTTCAACTCGTACTTATTCTACCGGTAGTGAAGGTATAGGGAGAAGAAGTTCTTCATATGATCGTCCATCAACTACAACAAGAAGTAGTTCATATAGTCGTGGTAGTAGCAATGATGTAAGAAGCTACTATAATGGAGGCAGTTCGTCAGGTCGCTCATACGAAAATGGTTCATCAACCCGTAGCTATTCACCAAGTAATAATAGTGGTGGCTCATATCGGAGTAGTGGTGGAAGCTCTAGTGGTGGCGGAAGTTCACGCTCTGGCGGTGGCGGTAGTTCTAGTGGCGGAAGTTCCGGTGGTGGCAGTTCTCGCGCTGGTGGCGGCGGTAGATGATAAGCCCTTTATTCCATAAGAGAGATGATAATAGGTATTCATTATAAAGAATAAAGAACAATACAATGAAAACAATTAATTTATTGAAAATGATAACGTGTGCCCTTTTGCTTAGTTCAGAAGTCGGTGCTCAGACAATATACGATGCAGCAAAGTTTTCAGGAAAAGACCTTAACGGTACAGCGCGTTTTGTAGGTATGGGTGGTGCTATGGGAGCACTGGGTGGTGATATTTCTACAATAAGCACGAATCCTGCCGGTATTGGTATTTACAGAAGTAATGATTTGATGACTACTTTTGGTTTCAATTATACTTCTTCCGAAAGTAATTATAAGGGAAGTATCATGAATTCTGATAAATATCGTGGCTCATTTGATAATATTGGTTTTGTTTATTCTTCTAAAATAGGTAATCAAACGGCGTTGAGATATGTGAACTTTGGATTCAATTACCATAAAGCGAAATCGTTTAATAGAGACTTTGCTATGAGCGGTAACTTGAATAACCTTTCTCAAACAGACCAAATGGCTGTTTTAAGCCGTGGCCTTAATCAGAATGATATGAATCTTGATTATTTAGGTGTTAATTCAGCAAATGCAGGATGGTTATCAATTTTAGGATGGAATGGCTGCTTAATTCATCCGAGTCCGACTACTACAAACCAATATATAGGTTTCCCGGCTAATGATCCTTCTGGTAGTTATTCTTCAAGAGAAAGGGGAGGGATAGATGCTTATGATTTTAACTTGTCTTTTAATATTAGCAATCGTGTTTATTTAGGATTCACCTTAGGTGCTTATGATGTGAATTATACAAAGAATACTTATTATGAAGAGTCTTTTTCGTCTAGCACAAATCCTGATTATTTTCTTGAGAATACAGACTATGCATATTCTTTGGAGAACTTCATGAAAACCACAGGTACGGGGGTTGATTTTAAAGCAGGTATAATTATCCGTCCCGTTGAAGAATCTCCATTAAGAATTGGAGCAGCAATACATACGCCAACTTTCTATAATTTAACGATACATAATAGTGCCATATTAACATCCAATGCAGATGTTGATACTCAAGGACATATTATTCCGGTTAAATCTTATTCATATGATACTTATAACGAAATAGGTGGTGATGCTATTACCGATTATCAGGTTACTACTCCCTGGAAATATAATTTAAGTTTGGGTTATACTATTGGAAGTAATGTAGCTCTTGGTGCTGAATATGAATATCAGGATTATTCTACAGCAAAACTAAGTTATGGTGATGGTACAAGAATGAGTGAAGAGAATGGCATGATGAAAGATTTCCTGAAGGGGGTAAGTACACTTCGTTTAGGTGCAGAAATAAAGTTGGTACCCGAATTCGCTATCCGTGCAGGATATAACCATACAGGTGGAGCTTTCGCAAATAATGCTTATAAAAGTCTGCCTTTAAACTCTGTTCGTACAGATACTGATTATTCAAATGAGAAATCTATTAATAACTATACCCTTGGTTTAGGATATAGAGCCGGTAGCTTTTATGCTGATATTGCTTATCAATATAGTGCGTATAAGGAAGATTTCTACCCATTCGATAATTTAGATTTAACTAAGACTTCTGTGAATAACGATAAACAACAAGTTCTTTTAACTTTAGGATTTAGATTTTAGGTAATTAGATAACTTGTCAGGATAACAAAATGAATCCTCTTCTGATACACTTTTTATATCAGAAGAGGATTTTTTATTTCATCACTTATCAGTCAAAAACTAAACTAGGTAAATTCTATAATTCTTGTACAAAAGAAAACAATCTTCTGTACAGGACTATTTATTATTTTGTACAGAAGAATGAATTCTTTTGTACAAGGATAGATAGAAATAAAAAGAGAGATTGAATATGCTTTTCAATCAATATTCAATTTTATCCATATTCTTTGTCCACTCTTCAAAAGCTTTCAGGGCCTCTTCACGAAGCAGTGGCTCCGATTGTAGTTTCCTGTCAGCAGGTTTCAGTTCCAGCTCATCATAAATGAATGAATCATCGAAGCCTATATCCTTAGCATCAGTCTTTGTATTAGCGTAATACATCTTATCCAGCCGGGCCCAATAAATTGCTCCAAAGCACATAGGACAAGGTTCGCAGGAAGTATAAATTTCACAACCACTAAGATTAAAGGTTCCCAATGCCTTTGCTGCAGCACGAATAGCACTAATTTCTGCATGAGCAGTAGGATCACACGTACTTGTAACCCGGTTTACACCAGTAGCAATGATTTCTCCGTCTTTCACAATAACGGCGCCAAATGGTCCTCCGCCTTTTGCCACATTTTCTATTGAAAGTGCAATGGCCTTTCGCATGAATTCTTCTTTATTCATAACGTATGTATTAGTTTCTTTTTGTTTAAGTAACTCTAACGATTATGATAGAGTCAAACTTAAACCTTATTAGATTTAGCTAGTTACTATAGAAAGGTATTTAAATACTATTTTGTTCACAGCTTACTTCTATAAAATTTCTTTTTATTGAAGTTGAATCCAGCATAAATACGTATAGTTCCAAAGCTATTGTTCAGATAAAAGTTCTCGGTTCTGTAGTCATAAGTATGCATTACCATTGATGCACCGACAAAATATTTAGAATCATTGTATACAACTCCTGCCCGGGTTATTAAATCGAGATTCATCTCTTTAAGAGTAGGTAGTATTCTGTCACCGGAATCCGTTTTCGATTTTTTGTAGGCTATTGCTGGTGCCAAAGATATGTTTGCCAGAAAGTTTTTGGCAAATACCCAGTTGTATGTATATCCAAAGCTAAGACTATAGTCCGAATAACTAATTTCTTTAAATTTTAAAGCATCACTTAATTTTGCTACAATGGGAGCCGGTAACTGGTTGTGATCGAATTTTATATTATGCTGAGAATAGGAAAATCCTGCAATAAAAGAACCCGCGCTGCGGCGCTGATTGCTAGACTGACTGTAAGCTGCAGGATAAGAAAACTTTTTGTTGTTAAAAACCCAATAAGCGTTTAGCCCCTTAATAGCAACAGAAAAGCCATTAATATCTGTAGCAATAGCCGGATATTCGTTGTCTTCAAAAATACCACTTGTACTTCTCAACTTGAAATTACTACCACTTTTTCGGTAATAAACATCGCCTCCAATCATGGGGCTATAAAGACTTAACCCAAATTCTGTTTTTTATTTGATAGCTTTTTATTTCCAAAAAAATCACTTAAGTCCACAGACCATCCCAGAAAAATCCATCTCCACCCAAAGTATGCGCCAAGTTTATAACTCATATTGGGAGATATTGTTAATCGCTGAGGATTCTCTTCTTTGCTTTCAAATATATAATATTCATACCAGTTACTATTCTCCAACATAAATGCGTAATTGAATTTATTTGGCTCAACATAACTGGTATCAATTGCATTTATTTTATGTCCAATTGTATTTACATTTTCTTTTGCTTTCTCTTTCAGTTCTTTTCCGAACTTATAAAATTCTGTTTTTCCATCCTGAGCCAACAAAATAGATGTTGCGGATAGTAGAAAGCATAAGAAGGTAAACGCTAATTTCATCAATAATAACTTAGTAATTCAGAACTAAATTTTACCAAGGATTTTATCCATAACCCAATTTGTAGGCGTAGCACTGATACCATCACAAGCACAGATTGATTTTCCTTGCAAGTGATGAATAACAGATTCAATGAGATTGTACTGAATATGTTCGGGGTTCTCTATTACAAATTCCTCTCGTCCTTTTTCTGTGTGAAGGGCAATTGGATCAAATGTAAATGTAGAAAAACAAAGCATACCCTTATCGCCAATTACTTCAATTCTGTCTTCTTTGGCAGAAGAGTGAGCAACAAAGCACCACGAACCTGAACCTACCAGTCCTGAATCGAACTGGAAACAAGCGCTAACTGTATCTTCTGCTTTATATAAACCGGCCCGATTGCTTTTAAAACCTTCAGCTTCAAGGATACAGCCAAATATATCCTGAAGAATATCCAGCTGATGAGATGCAAGATCGTAGAAATAACCTCCGCCTGCAATATCCGGTTGAACTCTCCATGGTAGATTTTCTTTATTGTAGTCCAGGTCGTATGGAGGCTGAGCGAAACGTATTTGTACATTAATTACGTTTCCAATAGTTCCTTCCTGAATCAATTCTTTGATCTTTATAAAATAGGGCAGGTAACGTCTATAGTAGGCAACAAAGCATGGAACACCTGTTTCCTGGGAAATTCTGTTTATACGAGTACATTCCTCATAACTGCTGGCCATTGGTTTTTCTATATAAACCGGCTTACCTGCTTTCATGGCCATAATGGCATAAGTAGCATGTGAAGAGGGTGGGGTAGCTATGTAAACAGCATCAACTTCCGGATCCTCAATCAGTTCCATCGCATCAGTATACCATTTCTTAATGCCTCTTTTTTCAGCGTAATTTTTAGCTTTTTCTTCGTCGCGACTCATTACTGCAACAACAGTAGAACCTTCAATTTTCTTAAAAGCAGGTCCACTCTTCTTTTCTGTTACGTTTCCACAACCAATAAATCCCCATTTAATCATATTCGTTAATCCTCTTTATTTATCTTATAACAAAATTTACAGTTAATCGAATTGCAAATATATTGTTTTTAATTACTTTTGTCATAACAAAATATGAATAAACTGATAAAAAACACTCTATAAATGGAAAAACAAACATCAAAAATAGTATTTTATAAATCACGCAGCTTGGCAGGACGTTTCTCTGCTGCATTCGATTTTATAGAAAATAATTTTAAAGTTTTGGCTAAGTTCAGCTCTTTTATAATTTTGCCTGTTGCAGTACTTCTCTCATTGTTTTTTATTGTATACAATAATTTGGCAGCGCAGATTGTTCAAGGCAATATTGCAGCTTCGGTATTAACCCAATATATAGCTTTAGTATCTGCATTAGTATTGGTCTGTATAATTGGAGATATTCTTTTTAAAGGAACAGTTTTTGCATTGGTAAAAGAATATTCATTGAGAGAGTCTATTGCACGCTTGTCATTCAAAGAAATGAAAAATAAGCTGGTTGCTAATATCAAACGCTTTTTAATTATCAGTTTGGTTTTGGCATTACTCTTTATTGTCTACATGGCTTTATTAGCAGGCTTGGTATTCCTTTCTCCATGGACGTTAGTACTTACTTTCCCATTCTTACTTTTCATAACTATACCTTTCACTTACGCACAGGAAATTTATATGTTTGAGGATATAAAAGCAATGGCTGCAGTGAAGAAAGGCTTTAAATTAGGTGTTCCCAATTGGGCCGGAACATTTTTCCTTTTAATTCTGGCAGAAATATTTGCTTTAATTATTCAAGGTATAGCATTCACCCCATGGGGAGTTGGTTCTTTTGTTCAGTCTTTATCCTTCAGTTCAATTCTTGATGGAAATACCTCAACTTTACCTGCTTATTTCAGTATCTTAATGTTTGTGTTGAGTGTGATAGGTTACTTTGTTTCTTATCTGGCACAGCTGCTTCCATCAATATCAATGATGTTCCAGTATTTTAGTGCAACTCAGAAACAGGTAGAGAAAGATTTGGAAATAAATCAACCTTTATAATATTTCTTATATATACGCTTATATTCTTCACTCTTGGTAAACTCTTTAAGCCAAGAGTTAAGAGTATCTAGCAATACAGGAGAGTGCTTACTTACTCCCCATGAATAGAACTGGGTGAAACTTATATCAGTGTGAATATCTAGTTGTGGAAACGAATCGATAGATGCCAAGGCTATGCTTTGATCGCATACAGCATAACTAATGTTTCCATGTGCTACCAAAGCCATAAGTTGCTCTGAACCATATTTCTCCACTTCTTTAATATAAATAGCCTCACCTATTTCATTGCTTAGATTTTTGATGCGAAGGATAGAAGGGGAGCCTTTTTCTACATGCAGAATTTTATGTGCCAGGTCTAGCTGACTTTTAATAAATGCAGGATTACCTTTTCCGGCCTTTCTTTGAACTAAAACTTGTTTATTAAGAATAATAGGAGTGGTTAGCAGAATGGAATCTTTAAGTTCGGTAGTAACCGGAATGTTGTAAGCAATTATATCAAATTTTCCATTCGAAAGCCCTTCTAACCGTTTATCAAAACTCATCTCCGGAGTTATTTCCAGGCGCAGCCCTTTATCCTTTGCAAAAGCATTTATAAGTTCGTATTGAAATCCAGAAATTGTATCTCCGTCAACATAATAGCTCAAAGAGTTATATTCTGTAACTACCCGAAGAACTTTGGATTTCTTAATTTCGGCATAGTCACGTGGTTTCCCTATTTCAGATTCTTCCCTGGTAAAGAAAATTGCGAGAATAATCAATACTATCGCTGGAATTAAATACTTAATATATTTACCTTTTAACTTCATGTTATTAATCGTAGAAGTTCCATGAAATACCTATTTTAAATAGGCGAGGGTTGATTGGATAATGAGGTACATAGAAAGAATTAGATCCACCGGAACTCTGATTAACATGATAGTACATTACAAAGAATCGTGTACGCTTCAGGTGCAAATTAGCATATAGGTTTACTACAGGATATCCGCCAATCTTAGTATACTTGTCGGTATTTGTTGGGTCTTGTAAATTGAATGTTCCAATAGCAGGAGTATAATCCGGTGCATAGTATTTGCTGAAGTAACGAACATCAGCTCCCAATTGTAAGCTCAGGACTTTCTTTGCCAGCTTTGTTTCCAGATACAAGTTGTGGTAAAGAGAAAGTTCAGGAAGTGGTAAAATGCTATTGTTCGACGACTTTTGATAAGTTACTTCATTATCTAAATGGAGAATACCAGCCTGGAAATTTTGTTTCACACATGCACTTAATATCTGCAAATTTTCGCCTGCCTGTACGGGTATTGCTTTACTGTTGAAGTAAGTATAATTTTTAATGTTTTCTACGCCAATATTAATATTGGTTCCTAATCTCTTGAAAGATAATTCTCCTTCTACGTGTGTTTTAAATTCTTTAGAGAAATTATTATTATCCCACCAGAAATGGTTTGAGTGATAATGACGCATATAAAAAGATGGCAATGTATTGCTAATATTTCCGCGGGCAACAAGCGCAACAGTATCTTTCAGTAAACGGAAATTAAGGCGAACATCTCCTTTTAAACGAAACTGACCGATACTTTCCTTAAGCATTCCCACTTCTCCAATAGCTGAATAATTGATCAGTTTACCTTCTTTTCTCGATAATTCACCTCCTACATATACTTCATTTTCAGTAAATTTATCTGTAGTTATGGAATCGGCATTCATTAAGTTATACTGGCGAAGTTCGTGAGAAATGAATCCCGTTAATCCGGCCTGAGCATATTTATTAAATCCTTCCAGAAGTGCTATTCCAAATGTATTTTTAATAGATGTATAACTGGTAGAATCTCTGGATGAAAGGTTACTTCCGTTTAAATATGTATTTTCGTAATAATCTTTATCTTCTGAGTATGCAACAAATCTTTTGTGAGCTCTTTCATATTTCATAGTATGAATGAAGCTTGTAACCGGAACAAATTCTATTACCTTTTCTTGTTTTTGTTCCTTGGCTTCACCATTCTCACCTTTTTTGCCGTTTCCTTTTTTTCCCTCTTTTATTTTATCTAATTCCTTTACCTCTATAATTTTTTCTCTTTTAAATCCTAAATTATAGCGGTGAGTCAGAAATACATAAGAGTCATGGTTCTTATTCCAGGTATCTGTAAAGTTAACAGGTATATTAGCAGGTTCATATTGCTTTTTACCTTCACTCATGGCTAATGGATTTGTAATGTAGCGATCATCAGCAATACCACCGTTTTCCTTCATTTTTATGCTGAAGTTGTTGTATAAAAGATGTGCCTGATATTGATCTCCAATATAACTACCAAAAAGAGCTCCGTTAAAATGAGAGGTCGACTGGTCCGTATAGAATCCACGGCCATATTGATAGTCAATGTTAAATCCAAAAGCTAAACTTTTGTTTACGTTTACCGAGAAATAACTTTTGAAACGCTCTTCGCCATCTACTTTTGAACCTGATTTGAAATATGTAAGGTTGGTGTATGGTAAACGTGAGTTCGCGAATTTAAAATTCTGTGGTTTAACAAAAAAACTAGAATAAGGATCTATAAACAAATACTGCGAATTCTCTACGAGACGATCAAAAAAGATTCTGGACATTGATGGTGAACCAAGATTGCCCAGATAATTGTTATGTCCGGTCATTCCTTCTACAAGGTTTTCATTCTGGAAGTTGTGGTAAATCGTATCGGCAGGAATCATTTGTCTGTTTCCCAAACGTTCATCCACATTCCACATATAGAGTTTTGGATCAATAGCTGCTGTGCTTACTTGTGAACTGTCTTTTTGTGTCTCGTTATTTTTACGAGAGCTCATGCGAGACTCATTCATCTGGGCATGAACGTATGCCTGACATAGAGTCATTAAGAGTATGTATATTAATAATATCCTTTTCATATTGGACGCAAATATACAACAAAAAACAATTCACAAAGATTATTTGTTAAGCACGTTCTTTTAAATATTCCTTTTTTTTCTTTTATCAACAGTTTATAGCGATTATTAATTCAGATTTTGGCTTAATGGAATAGTTCTTACCATACACATGAATGCATACATCTGTATCTGCAAGATTGTTTACATTCATTTCTTTATGGCTAACTTTTATAACTAAAAAGTAGCCGTTGAATTTAACTTTAAATTGATATGATTTCCATTTGGGTGGAATAAGCGGCTCGAATGATGCCTTTCCTCTGTTTAACTTCATACCGGCAAATCCCTCTACTAAAGCCAGCCAGCTACCAGGCATACTTGTAATATGGAGTCCCTCTTTTAAATCATTGTTGTAATCATCAAGGTCCAAACGTGTAGCTTTTAAGAATAAATCATAAGCATTATCAACGTCACCTATACGAGCAGCCAGTATAGAGTGGACAAAATACGATAGTGACGATTCGTGAAGCGTTCGTGGTTCGTAAAAGAGGAAATTCTTCTTGATTGCTTCTTTATCAAAATAGTTACGATAGAGGTAAATTCCAAGAAGAACATCGCTTTGTTTGATAAAACAAGAACGCAAAATTCTGTCCCACGACCAGTGCTGACTTATGGGGCGTTCGGATGGATTAATGTCAGAAACAAGCTTAAGTTCTTTGTCCATATATCCATCTTGTTGCACCAATATCCCTCTCTCTTTGTCTTCAGGGAAGTACATGTTCTCAATTATATCCTGCCATCTTTCAGTTTCTTCCAGCTGAAAGCCTGTTTTATCTAAAACCCGTTGATAATCATCCGGATATTTCGTTTTAACTAACTCCAGATAATAAAGTGTTGATTTAAGATTTTGTATGCAACTGTAGTTGGTATACCAGTTATTATCTACATTGTTTTCGTATTCATTAGGGCCTGTAACTCCTAATATCACGTATTTCTGTTTTGGAGTGGAGAAGCTTACCCTTTGACTCCAGAATCGGGATATTCCAATAAGAACTTCAAGACCGTATTTAGCTACGTAATCTGTTTTTCCGGTATAGTTAGTGTATAAATCAATGGTGTATGCAATGATACCATTGCGATGAATTTCTTCAAAAGTAATTTCCCATTCATTGTGACATTCAACTCCATCCATGGTAACCATCGGATAAAGTGCAGCACCGTTTGTGAAACCTAGCTTTTCAGCATTTTCTATAGCTTTGGGTAAATGGTTGTATCTGTAAAGCAAAAGATTGATTGCCAGATTTTCAAATCCGGCTAACAAATAATAAGGGATACAACATAATTCTGTATTCCATTGAGTATTTCCTCCATACTTTTCTCCGGTAAATCCTTTCGATCCAATATTTAAGCTCGGATTATCGCCTTTGTAGTTTTGGTGGATTTGAAATAGATTGAAACGAATGGCTTGTTGTACCTCATCGTCTCCTTCAATTTTCACATCAATAATATCCCATATTTTGCTCCATTCTTTCTTTTGTTCATCCAAGAGCGTTGCCCATCCTATCTCTTTTGCTTTCTGAGCTTCGTTAATTGATTCCTCTACAAGTTTTTTTCTATCACAATAGAGTGAAGAAACAATTGACGTATATTTTATTAATGATAAAGTTTCACCTGGTTTTACATCAGATCCGACACTGAATCCTACCAATTTTTCCTTTTCAATTCTAATCGGTCTGTTTGTTATTTCTTTATTATTTTTGAATAGCTGATAAGTTGTGGCACAGCAAGCCTGAGAGTCTTCGCCTTTAGTCTGCGTCCATAGTAAAGCATAATCGTGAGTAGTTTCTGCCAGAATGATATTCCACATTTTTTCATTGAAATTAGAACTTTCATGAATTACATATCCGTTGATGTAGGGGAGAAGTGATACCTTTCCTTCATAATTTACAGAAGTAACACTGTATTTTATCAGGCAGAGATTTAATAGCGCCATGCTATAAAAGCGCTCCACATGGATTTTTAAAGTATATCCTTTAGGAGAAGTTACGGTAAAAGTCCTTTCCGATAAGCCTTCTTTCATTAAAAGCTTACGCTCAAACTCATTTATATCCCAAACTTCAAGATTAAGTTCCTCGTCTATAAGTCTAAGGTTAATGCCACTCCAATAGGGAGCATTTGGCATACGCGAAAAATAACGTGGATATCCGTTTTTCCACCATCCAACACGCGTACGATCCTGGAAATAAATACCTGCAATATACGATCCTTGAAGTGTGTCGCCAGTATAAGTCTCTTCGAAGTTTCCTCGCTGACCAATTCTTCCGTTTCCAATACTGAAAATACTTTCGGAAGCTCTTTGGTTTTTAATGTGAAATTCTTCTTCAATAATATTCCATCCGTCTGTTTTTAGGAATCTTTTCATGGTATTTTTAATTCTTGCTCACAATAGTGATGTGTGTTTTATCTTATTTATAGCTGCTTTTTAAAGAAAAATACTACGGAGAACTTTATATCAGGTACTTCTAAGGTACATATAAAGTTCTCCGTGCATTTTATCTTGTAAGCTAATTTGCTGAAAACTTGCTGCAAGATAATAAAAATAATATTATAAAAACTGCTAAAAACTATTTTTCCGAATTAATTATTTTCATGTTGTACCAATGTTTCTTTGATAAGAAAAACACAAATAGCTCCTACAATAAGAAATATTCCTGCAAGAACCAGCATACTTACTTGTTTACCTCCCACTAAGTGTAGTAGCCCTCCGCCAATTAATGCTGCGCAAATCTGAGGTAAACAGATGGTTCCATTGAATAAACCAAGATAAGCTCCCATGTTCTTTCCTGAAACTGAGTTTGTTAGTATTGTAAATGGCATTGCCAGCATTGCTGCCCATGCAAAACCAATTACAAAGTAAGATGCAAACAAAGAATACTGATCGTGAATAAAGAAAGTGGAAATAAAGCCCAATCCTCCCAGCAACAGACTTAATGAATATGCAAATTTGCGTGATTTAAACATTGGAAGCAAAACAGCCCAACAGAGAGAACCTATTGCTTGTATTGCAAACAACACTCCAACCCAGTTTCCGGCTTCCTGATATTCGGCAGATGCAGTATTGGTGGTTCCCCATACATTATCGGCAATAGCACCATTGGTGTAAGTCCACATATACATGAAAGCTGCCCACGAAAAGAATTGAACCAAACCTACAGTCCAGAATACTTTGGGAGCATGTTTTAATAAAGAAATGAAATCAGTTTTTTGCTTTTTCTCTGCAGCAGTAATGCCATGAAACTCTTCGAATTCTTTTGGGGGCATCTCTTTTACCTTAACGGTAGTGTAGATTACACAAAGAATAAGTATGGCTGCTCCGATATAAAACGAATAAATAACAGAGTCGGGAATCATTCCTTTCTCGGCAATATTGCTGATCCCTAAGAATGTAAAGATGAAAGGGAAAAGATAACCAACCAAGCTTCCTGCATTGCAAAGGAAACTCTGAATGGAATAAGCCAATCCCTTTTGCTTTTCGTTTACAAGATCACCCACTAACATTTTAAAAGGTTGCATTGCCATATTTATAGAAGTATCCAAAAACATGAGAGCTACAACACCAAAAATCATAGCATTTAATATCTTTGTAAAACTGCCGGCATTTGGAAGAAGGCACATTACTATTACTGCAACAAGTGAACCAACAAAAAGATAAGGAATGCGTCGTCCGAAACGTGTCCATGTTTTATCACTGGCAGATCCAATTAGCGGTTGTACAATAATTCCTGCCAACGGAGGAAGTACCCAAAAATAACTAAGGTTATGAGGATCGGCACCTAATGTGGCGAATATTCTACTAATATTTGCACTTTGAAGTGCGTATGCAATCTGTACACCAAAGAAACCGAAACTAATGTTCCATAGTGTCCAAAAACTTAGGTCTGGTTTTGTTTTCATTGTATTATTCTTCTTTATTAGATTTTATATGATTATTGTTTATTATATCTCATTTTACTAATTAATCTTTTTATCAGGTCAACCCGTTTCAAACATGTACATGTTTACACCCAATCATGTACATGTTTGAGTCCAATCTTGTACATGATCGGTTAGCTTACTCGCCAATAATTAGCTAAACTTACTCCGGTTAATCATTAATTTCCCCCTATAACTTTATTAAACTGATTTCAGTTAAGTACACCATGTACACCACTTTCTACTGATTATTGAACTATTGACTTTTGCAATTACTTGATTATTAATTATATAAATTTTATCAGGTGGCAGAGGTGGCAGTAAAATAACACTTTTTTCTCTTCTGGAAATTAAATTTTGAAAATTCCGCAATTTGCAGAATTTTCAAAATTTAATTTTATAAACCGAAAAATATAACTTTTTACTGCCACCTCTGCCACCTGTTTAATCTTAATTGTTTGTTTTTTAATGTATTATAAATTCCATTTTATTTAGTAGTTCCCCTAACTACTAAATTGGTCTTAACAATTCTGTTGCCACTTCTCTTTTCTTCCGGATTTTTATTTTCAAGCCTATCAATTAATAAATGGATTGCACTTTCGCCAACCTCTTTTCCATGTTGCTCTACTGTTGTGAGTTTAGGATCGGTAGTCTGAGCTATAATTCCATCTGAGAAACCACAGATAGAAACATCCTCTGGAATTTTAAGATTTGCCAATTTGCATGAATACAAAATTCCGGAAGCAGTTTCATCATTAATTGCAAAGAAACCATCAGGCCTGTTTGCCGATTCTAAAATAGCAGGAGTAATAGCTATGGCTTGTTCTCGTGTATCACATATTTTAATCATGCTATCATCAACAGGAACCTTGTATCTTCTCATTGCGTCCAGATATCCGTTTTTTCTATTTTTAGAAATCTCAAGATGGAGAGGAGCGCTATAGAATAAAATACGCTTGCATCCAGTTTGAATCATATATTCCACTGCGGCAAAAGCCCCGGCATAATCGTCCACAACAACACGTTCTGTATTAACTCCGGTACAAATCCGATCATAAAACACTATTGGAATATTATTGTCTAGCAGTTCCTGATAATGTTCGTATCGGGATGTATCTTTAGCCAATGAAGTAATAACTCCGCAAACTCGTGCGGCTAAAAAGGAATGAACAATTTTAACTTCCCGGGAATACTCTTCGTTTGATTGTGCAATAATGATATTGTAACCAGCCTTAGAAGCCACTTCTTCAATTCCATCAAGAACACATGAGAAAAAATGATGAACAAATTGCGGAATAATAACCCCAATTGTGTTTGATCGGCTTGTACGTAAATTCATTGCCATTTCATTTGGCTTATAATTATGTTCGCGCGCGTACTTATTTATAGTGTTTCTTGTCTCTTCACTAATGTCAGGATTGTTTTTAAGTGCTCTTGAAACTGTAGATGGAGAGACATTTAACGCCTTGGCTATATCTTTGATGGTGATTTGCGTTTTATTATTCATAGTTAATTTATAAGTTTCAATCCAAGGTTATATATTTTTATAGTGTTCTCCATACAAAAATAGAATAATTGCTCTAGATTGTTTTTTATAGTTAAATAATAGGTGTATATTTGAGGTGCAAACGATTGCAGAGCAAAAGTAACGAAATCATGAGATCATTCGCACAAGTAATAGTTAATAAACTCTATTTTTGTTGAGTAGTTGAAATGAATTTTAACGATTCATTCCTCTCTTTCTCAGAGAAATCAATTATTTATAATATTGTTAACTTTAATTTTTAAATGCATGAAGCAAGTTAATCTTAAACTCGTGAAAACAATCCTTCCAATATTGATGGGGTTGTTCTTGTCTGTGAGCGCATTTGCACAGCAAGTCTCCATTACGGGATTTGTAAGGGATGCAAAGGGAGAACCAATTATCGGTGCTAATGTTGCTGTTAAGGGTACAACAACTGGAACTATTACCGATTTTGATGGAGCATTCCGTCTGCAAGCACCTCAGGGTTCAATCATTACTATTTCTTTTATTGGCTATAAGACAATTGAAGCAAAAGCAGAGAAAACGATGAACGTCGTTTTGCAAGAAGATGCTGTAATGCTTGAGGGTACTGTGGTTATTGGTTATGGTACAGTAAAGAAGAATGACCTTACTGGATCAGTCACAGCAATAAAGCCAGATAAGTTAAATCGTGGTTTAACCACTAATGCTCAAGACTTAATGTCTGGTAAAATAGCTGGTGTTAGTGTTATTTCTGCCGGTGGTACTCCTGGTGCAGGTGCTACTATTCGTATTCGTGGAGGATCTTCTCTTTCCGCCAGCAATGATCCGTTAGTTATTATCGACGGGTTGGCTATGGATAATGAAGGAGTGCAAGGTCTTGCAAATCCATTATCTATGGTTAATCCAAATGATATTGAGACATTTACTGTACTGAAAGATGCTTCAGCAACTGCAATTTATGGTTCTCGTGCATCAAATGGTGTTATTATTATTACTACTAAAAAAGGACTTGCTGGCTCAAAACCAAAAGTAACTTATGATGGTAATGTATCAGTTAGTACAATTAAAAACACATTGGATGTAATGACAGGGGATGAGTTTCGTTCATTAATCAAAACTCAATATGGCGAAACCAGTGATGCTTTTAAAGCTTTAGGTACAGCTAATACTGATTGGCAAAATGAAATTTATCGTGCTGCTTTCTCTACAGATCATAATATTACTGTTTCTGGTGGTTTTAAAAATACACCTTATCGTTTCTCTTTAGGCTATACTAATCAAAACGGTATCATTGAAACTTCAAAATTTGAACGCTATACAGCTGCTGTAAATTTGTCTCCTTCTTTATTTGAAGATCACCTGAAAATTAATGCTAATTTAAAAGGTATGTTAGCGAAGAACCGTTATGTGGATGGTGGTGTAGTAGGTGCTGCAGCTCGTTTTGATCCAACGCAATCAGTTTATTCTTCAACAGAAAATGCTAAGAAATACTTTGGAGGTTACTTCCAATGGGATACTGATGGCAAATCTTTGAATGATCCAAGTTGGTTACGTACATTCAACTCTTTAGCAACATCTAATCCTGTTGCTATATTAAATCTGAGAGATGATGAAGCAACATCTAAATCTTTAATTGGAAACCTGGAAGCTGATTACAAGTTCCATTTTCTTCCAGACATGCACATTCATGCAAACGGTGGTATGGACCTTTCTACAGGTAAACAAGATACAGATATTAGCCCGTATTCAGCCTCAAATAATTATTATGGTAGCTACGGATCTACACAAACTGATAAGTACAACTTATCATTTAATTCATATTTACAATATTTAAAAGACTTGAATATTCATCATTTCGACTTAATGGCAGGTTATGAATGGCAACATTTTCACCGTGAAGGTCATTCGGCATATTCAGGATTCTATCAGGCTACACATAGCGAAAAGCCAGGTGAGGCGTATAACCAAACAACAAATAAATGGGCTTCGGAAAATTATTTAGTTTCTTTCTTCGGCCGTTTTAATTATTCATTGTTAGACAGATATTTGTTCACTGCAACAGTTCGTCGTGATGGCTCATCTCGTTTCCACAAAGATAATCGTTGGGGTACATTTCCATCATTTGCCTTAGGTTGGAAGATTAAAGAGGAATCATTCTTGAAGGATGTTAATTTCCTTTCTGATTTGAAACTTCGTTTAGGGTATGGTATTACTGGTCAACAAAACATTGGTTCTGATTATGCTTACTTTGCTTCATATAATGCAAACAAAGATTTTGCTTATTACCCAATTGGTTATGGCAATGGTGAAACATACCGTCCAAATGCTTATAATAAGGGTTTGAAATGGGAAAAAACAACTACATATAATGCTGGTTTAGATTTTGGCTTTATGAATGGACGTATTACAGCTGCTGCTGATTACTATTTACGTAAAACAGATGATTTACTAAACTATGTGTATGTTGCAGCTGGTACAAACTTTAAGAATCAAGTAAATGCAAACGTTGGATCATTGGAAAATAAGGGCGTTGAATTCACAGTTAATGCAAAAGCAATTTCTACAAAAGATATAACTTGGGACTTAGGTTTTAATGTTACTTATAATAAAAATGAAATTACAAAATTAACAAGTGGAGAAGGTAAAGGTTATTATGTAACAACAGGAGGTATTTCTGCTGGTACAGGTAATACCTGTCAGGCTCATGCTGTTGGTCATCCGGCATCTTCTTTCTATGTATATCAACAAGTGTATGATAATGCCGGAAAACCAATTGAAAACTTATTTGTTGATCGCAACAGCGATGGTATTGTAAATGATAATGATAAGTATTTTTATAAGAAACCAACTGCTGATGTTTTAATGGGCTTTACTTCTAAATTTATTTATAAAGCTTGGGATCTTAGTTTCTCTCTCCGTGCAAGTTTGAATAATTATGTTTATAATGATGTGGAATCAAATAATAGCGATATGAGTTCACTCTACGCACCGTCTGGATACTTGCAAAATCGTCCAAAAATGGTTTTAGCTAATAATTTCCAAGGGCTAGGAAACTATTATATGTCTGACTATTATGTACAGAATGCTTCATTCTTAAAGTGTGATAACATTACATTGGGCTATTCTTTCAATAAATTATTTGGCCTTTCTTTAAGTGGACGTGCTTATGCTACAGTCTCTAATGTATTTACTATATCAGATTACAAGGGTCTTGATCCAGAGGTTAGTGGTGGTGTAGACAATAATATCTATCCTCGTCCATTGGTTTCACTTATTGGCTTGAGTCTTAACTTCTAATCTTTAATATTTAAAAGTATACAATTATGAAATTAAGATATTTAAAATCATTAATACCTGCAGCGGCATTAACTTTAACGCTCAGTGTTACATCTTGTGTAAGTGATCTGGATGTAAATCCTATAGATCCAAGCACAACGATGGAATTTCATCAAAATGAAGTGTTTACTAAAATTTATGCAACAATGGGACTGACAGGTCAGCAAGGACCTGCTGGTAGTGGAGATGTTGACGGTATTGATGAAGGTACTTCTGACTTTTATCGTTTGATTTGGAATGCAAATGAGCTTCCAACTGATGAATCACATTGTTGTTGGGGTGATGTTGGTATACCTGAATTAAATTATGCATCATGGGGAGCTTCTCATAGTCAGGTAACTGGCTTATACTATCGTTTGTATTTTGATATTACTTTATGTAATTTCTTTTTGGAGCAAACAGATGGAAAGACCGATTCTGAAACTGTAGCTCAACGTGCTGAGACTCGTTTTATGCGTGCTTTAAATTATTATTATTTGATAGATTTATTTGGAAATGTTCCTTTTGTTACAAAAGTGACAACAGAGAATCCTAAACAAATTAGTCGTGCAGAGCTTTTTGATTTTATTGAGTCGGAATTGAAAGCTTGTGAACCAGATATGTTAGCTCCTAAGACAAATACTTATGGACGTGCTGATAAAGTTGCTGCATGGTTACTTTTATCTCGCTTGTATTTGAATGCTGAAGTGTATACAGGCAAAGCTCGTTGGGCTGATGCAGCTTCTTATGCACAAAAAGTAATGACCTCTTCTTATACTTTGTGTAATACATACAAGTATTTGTTTATGGCTGATAATAATGGTAGTACAGTTAATACTGCAACCAGTGAAATTATATTACCTATTATTCAAAATGGTACTACAACACAAAATTATGGAGGTTCATTATTCCTGATAGCTTCTACACATAAGTCCGATATGACATATTATGGAACAACTGAGGGATGGGCTGGTAATAGCTGTCGTCCGCAAATGTTGGCTAAATTTTTCCCAACAACAGATGCTCCTAATGTGAATGCAGAGGCAATGGTTGCAGCTGCAAAGGATGATCGTGCCATGTTTTATGGGGTAGATCGTACTTTATCAATTGATGATGAATCTCAATTTGTTAATGGATTCTCTTGTGCTAAATTCTCAAATGTGCGGGCAGATGGTGCTTCTTCAAGTGATTCTAAATTTGTAGATATGGATGTTCCTTTTATGCGTGTTGCCGAAGCTTATCTTACATTTGCCGAAGCTACAATGCGTGCTAATGGTGGTGTGTCTACTCAACCTGTAACTGATGCTATAAATGCATTGCGTACTCGTGCTCATGCAAAGACAGAAACTTCATATACGTATAGTACTATTTTGGATGAATGGTCTAGAGAATTTGCTTTAGAAGGACGTCGTCGCTCAGATCTTATTCGTTTTGGCAAATTTGGTGGTAACTCAGATTATACATGGCAATGGAAGGGTGGAACGATAAATGGAACTAACTTCAGTTCAAACTTTAATGTTTTCCCAATACCAACTAAAGATTTGAATTCTAACCCTAATCTGGTTCAAAATCCAGGTTATTAGTGAGTGGTTTCAACATTATTTTTACTAATAGATAAAAAGAAATGAATATGAAAAAAATAACAATATTGGCTTCCTTATTCTTAGGATTGTCTCTCTTTACAGCTTGTGAAGATGACAGAGATTCCAATCCGATACTTCAGGATCCAACAACCTTTGTGCTGAATACACCAGCCTATTCAACAGCTGTTTATGATCTGCAAAAATCCTCAAGTATTGAGTTGACTTGTTCTCAGCCTGATTATGGTTTTACTGCAGCAACTGTATATACTGTTCAGGTTTCATTGAATAATGATTTTACAACTGAAGGTGCTTATACAACTCTTTCTACTACTTATACAACTGCTAAGATGAATGTCGATGCATCCGAAATAGCTGTTGCTGCTACCAATTTAGCTTTGGCTAATGGAAAAACAGAAACTGATTTTCCACTTACAACCGGTGTTAATATTCGCTTAAAGGCTGCATTAACCAATGGTATGGGAGCAATTTATTCTAATTCTATAACTTTAGATAAAGTTCGTGTACATTTTGCTCTTCCGGCTGTTGTTATTCCTACAACAATGAACATCATTGGCGATGGTATTGGTGGTTGGGACTGGAGTTCTAATGCTATTTCAATGGTACCAACTTATGATAACAATGGTACATTCTGGAGAATGATTTATGTAACTGCCGGTGGCAAACTTAAATTCAATATTGAAAAAGCATGGGACGGTAGTGAATTTGGCTCATCTGCAACTCCGGTTGATAATGCAGGAGCTGGTCTTGGTGAAAATGATGGTAACCTGCTTGTCAATAACGCTGGTTGGTATTTGGTAGTTGTAAAATCTGCAGTTGTTGGTCGTGATATTAAATATACCATTGAATTTAATGCTCCTAAAGTTTACTTAATGGGTAATACTATTGGCGGTTGGGATATTAAAGATGAAAATGCATTTACTGTTCCTGCTGATGGATCTGGATTCTTTATATCACCTAAATTAATAGCTACTGACGAAGTTCGTATGTGTGTAAAACTAGCAGATGTTGACTGGTGGAAGACTGAATTTATTGTACTTGCAGATGGAAAGATCTCTTACCGTGGAACTGGTGGTGATCAGGAACGTTATATAGTAAATAAGGATAAAAGTGTGTATTTGAACTTCATGACTGGTAAAGGTAAATACGAATAACAACATTTAATTAAGAATTAGTATGAAAAAAATATCATTATATACCTTCTTGCTGATGTCTGCTCTTACAACTTTTACAGCTTGTAACGAAGACTTCAATGAAGATGTTGCTGCTCCTCAAAGCTGGAAGCAGGAAGATGGGAAGACAGTTACTTTCTCAGCTACTGCTGCGTCTGCAACAACAATAGATTTAGCGACTGTAACTACTGATTCTGTTAAGATATGCTCATTCACTGCTCCGGCAGTGAGTGAGGGACAGACTATAACAGGATTTGATATTGTTCTCGATAAGAAAATAACTTTAGCATTGAATAAGAGTGGACAAGTATCAAAAGAGGAACTTCAGTCTACTGTTAATTCTTTATTTGGCAAACGTCCATTGGCAAGAACAATGAAAGGTGTTGTTAATGCTTATATGAGTTCCAACGGTCAGGTGTTCCGTGCATCTTCGGATACAATTAATATAATTGTTACTCCAAAGGCACCGAAAATTGAATCTGCTTATTATCTGATTGGTGGCATGAACAATTGGGGGGATGGCGCAGAGCTTATTAAATTCACTCATAGTGATAAAGATGTTTATGAAGATTCATATTTTACTGCAGTTGTAAAGGTTCCTAAGGATTGTTATTGGAAGATTATACCACAATCTAATGTTACTGCTGGTGATGTTTGGGCTGCCGGTGTTTTGGGTGTTGCCACAGATGGAGATACTTCAATGACCGGTTCGTTGATTGCTACTAATCCACAGGCTGGAAAGATTGCAACAGAGGCTGGATACGTGAAGATTACATTGAATATGATGGAGTATACTTATAAAATTGAGTATATTGGCGATATGGTTCTTCAGCTTTATGTACCTGGTGCACATCAGGGATGGGATCCAGCTTCAGCTCCAATAATTTACTGTCAGAATTATGATATGAAGTATGACGGATATGTAAACTTCACAGCAGCTAATCAGGCATTTAAGTTTTCTGCTCAACCTAGCTGGACAGGAACAAATTATGGTGATGGAGGTACTGGTACGCTGAGCACAGATAAAGATGCTGGTAATTTATCAGTTACAGAAGCTGGTTTCTATCGTTTAACTGCAAATTTAGGTGCAACTCCTGCTACTTATACTGCAACAAAGACCGTATGGGGACTTATTGGTGATGCAACTCCAGGTGGATGGAATACCTCAACTGCAATGACATTTAATGCTGCAACCAGTTCATGGTCTGTAACCACAGATTTGGCAGTAGGTTCATTCAAATTCCGTGCTAATGATGCATGGGATATAAATATGGGAGGATCATTAACTAATCTGACTTATGGTGGTGATAATATTTCAGTAACCACAGCCGGTAGTTATACTATTACATTAAACTTAGGTAATCCGAAAGCTTATACCTATTCCATTGTTAAGAATTGATTATTTATATAATAATTAGATAGAAAGGCCGTCCCTTAACGGGCGGCCTTTTATCCTTTTAGAACAATTAGCTTATGAAAAAACTATACTCTTTTTTCTTTTTTCTAATTCTGATATTGCCGTTATCAGCGCAAATAGTCACTACTACTCCTGCTTTCCCTATTCAGAATGCAGCTGTAACTATTGTATTCGATGCAACACAAGGAACTCAAGGGCTAAAAGATTACACGGGTGATGTTTATGCTCATACTGGTGTTATTACTGATAAAAGTACCAGTTCTTCTGATTGGAAGTATGCTCCAACGTGGGGAAATAATAGTTCAAAATATAAGCTGACTTCCTTGGGCAATAATAAATGGCAGCTGTCTATCACTCCTGATATTCGTTCATATTATGGTGTACCTGCAGGTGAAACCATAAAAAAAATGGTGTTTGTATTTCGTAGCTCTGATAATTCAAAAGAGGGAAAAGATACTGGCTCTAAAGATATTTTTGTAGATGTGCATGAGGCAGGACTTACCGTCAGGTTTGATACACCTTCTACTTCTCCCGTTGTTGTCAATAATGGACAGTCTCTTTCAATGACGGCTTCCAGTTCTACTGCTGCTACTCTTAAACTTTTTGTTGATGGAACTCAGATAGCATCACAGAGTAATGCTACTTCTATTTCTGCTACACATTCTTTTACCACTGTAGGTACATCAACAGTTATAGTTTCTGCAGAATCCGGAACTGTAACGGTTTCAGATACTATCACAGTAAATGTTCTGGGAACAACAGAAAATGCAACTTTACCGGCTGGAGCAAAGCCGGGTATCAATTATAATAGCGATACTGAAGCAACGCTTGTTCTTCAGGCTCCTAATAAAAATACGGTTTATGTAATTGGTGATTTTAATGATTGGAAATTGGTGCCACAATATCAACTTAAAAAGGATGGTGAATATTTCTGGATTAAATTGACAGGGCTAACGGTTGGGCAGGAATATGCATTTCAATATGTGGTAGATGGATCTATCTATATTGCAGATCCGTATGCTGATAAACTACTTGATCCATGGAATGATTCATATATACCTTCATCAGTATATCCAAATCTTAAAAAATATCCAACTGGTAAGGCCGAAGGTATAGTTTCTGTTTTGCAAACAGGACAAGCTGCATATAATTGGCAAGTAAGTAATTTTACCGGTCCGAATAAAGATCAACTGATTGTTTACGAAATGTTGGTTCGTGACTTTACTTCAGAACATACTTTTAAAGCAGCTCAGGAAAAGGTTTCATATATAAAATCGCTGGGTGTAAATGCAGTTGAGCTTATGCCTATCAATGAATTTGATGGAAACAGCAGCTGGGGATACAATCCTTCTTTCTATTTTGCAGTTGATAAATACTATGGAACAAAGAACGATATGAAGGCTTTTGTTGACGAATGTCACAAACAAGGATTGGCAGTAATTATTGATATGGTTTTAAATCATAGTTATGGACAATCACCTTTCTATAAGCTTTATGCAGATGCCGACGGAACTCCTTCTGCTAATAATCCATGGTACAACAAGACTTCTAACATAAGTAATCCTTCATTATCCTGGGGATATGATTTTAACCATGAAAGTACTTATACTCGTGCTTTGGTGGACAGTGTTGCCGGTTATTGGATGAATGAATATAAAGTAGACGGTTTTCGTTATGATTTCACTAAAGGCTTTTCTAATACAATACATGGTACCGATGATAACTGGGCAAATAGATATGATGCAGCTCGTATTGCAAACTTAAAGCGTATGGCATCTGAAGTTTGGAAACGTAAATCGGGTGCTTATGTAATTTGTGAACACCTGGCTGAAACTTCTGAAGAATCTGAACTTGGAAGTGCTGGTATTATGCTTTGGCGTAATATGAATAATGCTTATTGTCAAACAGCTATGGGATTTAGTACAGAGGGTTCTTTCACGGGTTTATATGCCGGAACATCAAGTATGCCTGCCGGAAGTCTGGTTGGATATATGGAAAGTCACGATGAAGAACGAACTTCATATAAAGCTTTAACTTGGGGAGATGGAACTATAAAGACTGACTTATCAGTTAGAATGAAACAAGCCGCTACCAATGCTGCCTTCTTCTTAACAGTACCCGGACCAAAGATGATTTGGCAATTTGGAGAATTGGGCTATGATATTTCTATTGATTATAACGGACGTGTTGGTGAAAAACCTGTGCTTTGGAATTATTATGATGATACAGCTCGTAAAGGTTTGTATGATGTATATAGTAAACTGGCTAAGCTTAGAAAATCTTATCCTGATCTAATTTCATCTAACTCTACTTTTAGCTGGCAGGTTGAAACTACGAACTGGACTAATGGACGATTTATTACCATTGAGTCGGCCGACAAACAGAAGCACTTGGTTGTTGTTGGTAATTTCACGAGTACAGACAAAAATCTTACTGTAACATTCCCTCATTCTGGTTTATGGTATAATTATATAACGGATGTACCTTCTCCTGTTTCTACTAGTCAGGTTATCATGGTTCCTGCTCATGAATTCAAGATATTTACAGATTTCAGTACACTGTCTTCAGGTATAAACGATATTATATCTTCTCCGAAAGAGGTTAGTAATGTTTATATTTACTCTGTTAATGGTATTTTGATTAATAAATTGAAAAGTGTATCAGAACTGGATAATATCAGTTTAGAAAAAGGATGTTATATTGTTAGGACTCAATATACTGATGGAACCTTTAGTTCTACAAAAGTAATGAAATAGAATATACTATTTTATAAAGTGATGAGGCTATTCAATAAGTAAAACGAAAACTCTTAGAACTGAATATTTGAAAGTTGTTTCAGATAGAAACTTTTAGATAAAGGTATAAAAATGGATTGTTTACTTTTGGGCAACACCATTGGGCAAATTTAAGATATTAAAATAAAAAAGAGTAGGGGTGTATAAAAAGAAGGTGAAAAGTTGAGATTCTATTCTCAATTTTCCACCTTCTTTTTTATTTAATTATAGTTTATTCTGTTACAAATCTGCAACATTTCCCGATCTTTTCAGAACTCCCCATGTTTGTAGTTCACCTTTAATGGCTTTTTTAAAGCTCTTGAAAAGAACAATATACATTATCCACCGATAAACAAATCTCTGCGGTATTATCCAGAAAAGTTTGGATATTTTTTCCTTTTCAAAGATAAAGGCTACTACAGATATACTGATATCAACCAGCATAAACAGCAGATAGTATATTCCAATTTTTGTAGCATTGCCGGCAAAGATACCAACTAGCATAAATATATCGGCCAACGGTGAGAAAAATGGAATTAAGAACTGGAATATAAGGATGTTTGGCATAGCCCATATTCCCAAGCCTTTGTATCTCTTGTCAAACAAGGTATCTCTGTGCTTCCAGAAAGTCTGCATCACTCCAAATGTCCATCGTGTTCTTTGCTTGATAAACTGTTTGGTCTTTTCCGGAGCTTCAGTCATAGCAATTGCTTTGTTTTCATTTACAATTCGATATCCAGCTTTGAGGATACGTATTGTCAAGTCACAATCTTCGGCCAATGTATCTGTTGTAAAGCCACCAGCTTCATCAATTGCTGCTTTCTTAAATGCACCAATAGCACCTGGAACAACCGTTATTGCATTAATATTGGCGTATGCGAGTCTGTCAAAGTTCTGACTGGTTGTATACTCAATAGCCTGCCATTTGGTAAGCATATTAATCTGATTGCCAACTTTTACGTTACCGGCTACAGCTCCAACATTTTCATTATTGCTCTTATCCAGAAAATGAAGCATCATCAATGATACGGCATTAGGATAAAGCTTGGTATCAGCGTCAATGCAAACCACATATTCGGCATTGGTATGTTGTATACCAAAATTCAAAGCCGAAGCCTTACCACCGTTAGGTTTAGTGAAGATTCTCATCTTTTCGTTTCCAGACAAGGCTTCGTATACTCTTTTATACGTTTCATCCTTACTTCCGTCATCAACAAAGATGATGTTGAAGTTAGGATAATCTTGTTTCAATAAATTGTTGAGTGAAGAAACTGCGTTGACCTCTTCATTATAAGCAGGAACAATAATAGAGACCAGTGGCGCATTCTCCAATAAGTTATTATCTAATATTACTTTTTTCCTTTTCTCTCTTGAAGTTAATATCATCATAAATATTAATCGGGCAATGCCCAGAATAATGAATATAATGAAGAGTGAAGTTAAGAAATTACCAACCCAGTAGGTAAGCTCAGCAAGAGCCAAATTGGATTGCATGATATAATATCCGCTACCTTTTGGAACAGCAGGCATTAACACACTTCTATCTTTGTTCAGTAGAGAAGAAATGCTTGTAAATGTATATCCTTTTTGCTGGAAATATTTTATAATCATAGGAAGAGCCTTTATTGTTTCTTCTCTTGTTTCACCACCAGCATCATGAAGTAATATGATATTTCCGCGTTGTTCTTCAACAGCCTTGACTACCCTTTTAAAGATAGTATCTGCTTTTATTCCCACCTGCCAGTCTTCCGGGTCGATGTTTTCACCAATATCCAGATAGTTTTGTGTTCTGGCCAGTGCTACCGGAATTATTTCTTCCATAGTTACCGGTTCACTGTCGGCATTATATGGTGCACGGAACAGAATTGTGCTGTGACCGGTAATACACTCAATAAGCAATCGGGTTAGTTTAAACTCAATTAATGCCCTCTGAGGTGTAATAGCAGCAACATTTCGGTGAGTAAATGTATGATTTCCTATTAAGTGACCTTCATTATATATTCTTTTAAGGATAGGTAAATTCTTTTCGGCTTGTAGTCCTACCACAAAGAATGCTGCCGGTACATGATATTGTGACAGAATATTCAGAATTTTGGGAGTATACTTTTCATCCGGGCCATCATCAAATGTTAACGCGAGCATTTTTTGTGGAGCCATTCCATACTTTCTTATTTGAAAAGTACTTGGTATTTTAACGTAGTTTTCCTCAGATATTAACATCTCAGCGCTATCTATTTCTGTTTTTATTGTTCCAGGGTGAGGAACATTTACAACATCAAGCACTTCTCCGTCGCCAAAATAGTCCACATCCTTGACCATTTTTACATCTTCCAGATCTTTCTTGCTGATTTTTTTAGCAGCTTCTTTAGTAATATCCTTATTATAGAATTTCCATACTCTGTTGTCTTCACTACCAAGACGCCAGACTGCGAAACCTGCCAGTCCGTATTCCGCACCAAATCTCATTGTATTGAAATGGGTTGCAGCATCGGTAAAGTAAACCTGATGGACAGTGTTTTTATCATCTTTGTAAGCGAAGTTCAGGTTGTAGGTGTCGTTGTCGAATTTGATTTTCGACTTGCTTACATAAGCCCTTGATAATGCTTGCTGATAGGTAACGTTAGGTGTAGAATTTGCTGCTGCCGGCCAATCGTAACCGAATGCTCCAAGACAAAGAACTATTTTCTCTGAAGGTACTTTCTTTGCGAGGTCGTCAACTGTGGCTTCAATCCATTTTTGTGAACTGATAGGACCCGGATCGCTGTCTGATGAGTATTCATCATAAGACATTAAGAATAAATAATCGTTGTATTTGGCAAGTTGAGTAACATCGTAATCTTCATTGAAAGGCATAATGTCTTGTGTAACAAGCAGTCCTTCCTTATGAAAGGCATCAGCCATTTCCTTTACGAAATTAAGCAAATACTCGTTTTTGGATTCGTTCAGACCTTCAAAGTCAATATTGATTCCTATAAACTTATTTTTAAGACATTGGTTTAATACTTCCTGAATTATTTTCTTTTTCTTTTTTTCATTGTGAAGAATGCGACCAATAGCTTCGGGACGGAATTCGCGGTCAAAGTTGTTGCTTAATATCGGCATAATAGGAACGCCGCTCTTTTTCATCAGCTTATATCCCTGTACATCGACATTCGTTTTTAACTCGTCGGTTTTAGGATCTATAAAGAACCATTCTGGTATTATGAGGTTCAGATTACGGATATTCCTTTTTAATGAGAAGAAAGACTGAGGGTCCCATGCTACATAAAACGCAGAACGTAATCCTGCAGGAAACATGTCCCAGCTATTTATTATTTTATTCGAGTTTTTATCATTAAAGTTCGTTTCAAACTTTTTATATCTGGCCTGAGCTGCAAGTTTCTCCTTTTCGTAATTGGAATGAAACTTTTTATCAGAAATATAATCTCTGAATCCCTTGTATTCCTTTGATAGTTTTGATTCCTGCATGAAAGGTTTAGAGGCTGTTACAACACTTCGGTAATCATGTCGGAATGGGAGAGAGGGGCTTTTGTCAATAATAAGCATAATTATCAATGCAGCAATAAGTATGCACACGATAAAAGAGAAAAATCTCATTGTCCATTTAAACTTTTTCCACCTTGATGTGTTTTCAGTTTGGAATACTTGTTTTCCCATCTTTTCTAGTAGTTTGTTTCTGAATTCAGTTAATTTTTAAAATGTGGGCAAATATAGATGAAAAACGGTTTCGATGTTTCTTTTATTCAAATTTATAATATTAAAAAAAGATTAATTGTTTTATTCTTGATGTTTAAAGCTCTCTTTGAAATTGTTTTTTGCAAAAGGTGTACACTTTTCACTAAAATAGTGTAGAGTAAGTTATTGAAAGGTGTACACCAAATGGTAATTGTAAGGCGAGTAAAGACTTTATCTGTGCTCAATAAATGGTTTATTTATAAAATAAAACAAATCAATTATAAAGAATAATTAAAAAATATGATCCTCCGAATATATTCCTTAACTTAGCAGCGTTTTTTAATTTTTCAATACTAATGAAGAAATATTTATCAATCATATTATCCGTGTTGTTATTGTTATTCTCTCCACATGTTGATGCCCGGAAGAGGAAACATCATCATCGTAAAGTGAAAGCACGTACACATATTAAAGTTGCACCGGCTCCTCCAAGAATTGTGGATGGAATTTGTGGAATTGATGTATCTCATTACCAGGGAACGATTGATTGGGAGAAGGTAACTCATTATGAGAATAATCCCATAAGGTTTGTTTATGTTAAGGCTACCGAAGGGGCTACTATTAAAGATGAATGCTATAGTAGAAATGTGATGCTGGCTAAAGAAAAAGGTTTATTGGTGGGTAGCTATCATTACTTTTCTACAAAATCATCGGCCGAAGAACAGTTCGAAAACTTTAAGCAAACGGTGAATAAGGATACTCAGGATCTTATTCCTGTAGTAGATATTGAAGAATGTAAATATTGGACTGCTGATACACTTCATAAGAATCTTCAGATTTTTCTAAATGAAGTTGAGGCTCTTTATGGTAAGAAACCTGTATTATACACAATGCCTTCTTTTTATAATCGCTATTTGGTAGATCGCTATAAAGATTATAAAATTTTTATAGCTCAATATGGAGATGGAAATCCGGTATTACCCGATGGCAATAACTGGCATATATGGCAATATACTCGTAAGGGAAGAATTGATGGTATTCGTGGAAATGTAGATGTAAATGCTATAAATCCGGAATGTGATCATAACGAGATTTTATTGAATGGTCTACCTGATACTAATAAAAGTACGGCAAAGAAAGAACAAGCTCCTAATCCAGTTCCTATAACTGCTAGTTAATAAGTAAATCAATATAAAAAAGAAGTGGCTGTACCTTAAAAGTTCAGCCACTTCTTTTTTATAATTCGGCGATTTATAATTCAATAATCATTGATTGTTTTGGATTGAGTGTTATGTCTTTAGTCAAATCAATATTCTTTTCACTGATAATATCCTTGCCGGTTGTAGCATTGTTTAGTACTTCATTATAATGCTTTATTGGAAGCACTTGTTCTTTGTTGGTACCATTAAGAATAACCATGGCAGCTTTGCCTTCAAAGCTACGAACGTAGACGTAAATACCATTTTGTGGAATGAAATGTTTCATTGTTCCTTCAGAAATTACAGCATTATCTTTTCGCCAATGCAGAAGTTTAGAGATATAATCGAATATTTCATTTTGAATAGGAGTTCGTCCTTCTTTTGTGAAAGCATTCTGTGCATCACCTGCCCATCCTCCTGGGAAGTCTTTCCGTACATATCCGTCACTTACATTTTTTCGACCGTTCATCATAATCTCAGTGCCATAATAGAGTTGCGGAATACGTGGAATAGTGAGCAGCAATGTTACGGCCTGTTTTAATTCGGCTATATCGTTTCCATCTTCCAAGAAACGATTTGTATCATGGTTGTCAAGGAAAGCCATTACAGATGATGGGTTAGGGTAGAGGTAGTCATAAACAAAATTATTGTAAATGCGGTTTAATCCTTTCCAGTCTTCTGTGCTTTCTTCGTTTTTAGCCTGATTTATTTTATCGTAAAAACTGAAATCCATTACAGTTTTCAGGTGTGAATTGCGTGGTGCTGAAAGTTTGGAATCTTTTTGCCAGTAAGCTGTATATGCAGGTTCGGTTACCCACGATTCACCAACAACGTTGAAATTAGGATATTCTTCGTTTAGCTCTTTCATCCATTCTGCCATTCCATCGAAATCAGCATAAGGATATGTATCCATACGAATTCCGTCGATACCTGCATATTCAATCCACCAGAAACTGTTCTGTATAAGATAACGAAGTACGTGTGGGTTTTTCTGGTTTAAATCGGGCATTGAACGGACAAACCACCCATCGTTCATAGTTTTGAAATCATAATCTGATGCATACGGGTCTACGTGAGGCATTACTTTATAGCTAGTTTGAACAAAGTTCTTTTTGTAATCAGGAAAATTAAACCAGTCGTGCGAAGGCATATCTATTAACCATGGATGTTCAGAACCGCAATGATTGAAAATCATATCCATAACTATTTTAAGACCTTTGTTATGAGCCTCATCAATCAGTTTTTTATATTCATCATTAGTACCTAATCTGGGATCTACTTTATAATAATTTGTTGTTGCATAACCGTGGTATGAACCTCCTGTCATACTGTTTTCCAAAACAGGGGTAAACCATAATGCAGTAACGCCCAGTTCATTAAAATAGTCAAGGTGCTTCTCTATACCTGCAAGGTCTCCTCCATGACGAGCATTCGGATCTTTTCTGTCGGCAGTAGAAGGCGATAATGCTTTATCATTGTCATTTACTGCATTTCCGTTAGCAAATCTATCAGGCATAAGCATGTAAAGAACGTCTGATGAATCAAAACCAATTCTTTCAGCTCCTTTTTTAGCTCTTGTTTTTAGCTCGTAATACTTAATTTCTTTTTTATTTCCCTGAGTAAAGGTAAGTTCAATGTTACCAGCCTTAACATCTTTATCAAGAGTGAGGTATACCAAAAGATAATTAGGGCTTTCTAATTTTACTATACTGCTAAGATTAACTCCGGGATAATTTACAGAAACATCGCACGAAGAGATATTCTTTCCGTATACCATCAATTGAAGTTCTGGATTCTTCATCCCTACATACCAGAAAGATGGCTCAATCTTATCTATTTTACTGGCAGCATTCATACTAACTGCTATTATAAACAAGATAAAAGATAAAAGTGTTTTTCTCATGATTAAATTAATAAATGTTACGTTTAGGCGAATGTACATAAAATATCGATGATATTCAGTTTATATTTTACTTCTCTTTATTGGAGCTTATGCAAACGTTTTCATTTATGGCATAAAAAAACGTCTGCAATTCATGAAGAAGAGCAGACGCTTTAATATAAGTGGTTTTTATTTTACATAATAAAGCCCATAAGTATTCCTGCTGCCAATGCAGCACCAATAATACCAGCTACATTTGGTCCCATGGCATGTACAGAAAGATAATTAGTAGAATCATATTCCAAACCAATTTCTTCTGAGATGTTTGCTGCCAAAGGCGAAGCAATTCCGGCATTTCCAATAAGTGGATTAATCTTATGACCTTCTTTAAGGAATAAGTTTGTCAACTTAACGAATAGTATGCCCGAAGCTGTTGCAATAATGATAGCTAATATACCAATGACTATTGCGAACACTGTATTAACTGTAAAGAAGTTACTTGCTGTAAGTGTTACCCCAGCTGTTAATCCTAAAAGTACAGTTACAATATCAAGTAATGTTCCGCTTACAGCTTCTGCTAAACGACGGGTAACACCACTTTCTTTAAGCAGATTACCAAAGAATAACATACCTAATAATGGCAAAGCTGAAGGTACCAATAAGCAAGTAAGTACCAACCCAACAACTGGGAATACTAACTTTTCAGTATGCGATACCTGACGAGCTGGTTTCATTTTTATAACTCTGTCATTGCTATTGGTAAGTAAGCGCATTAACGGTGGTTGTATTACAGGTATCAGAGCAATATAAGCATAAACAGATAAAGCAACGATACCAACTAATTCCGGAGATAATTTAGATGCCAGGAATAAAGCAATAGGACCGTTTGCACTACCAATAATACTTATACCAGCTGCCTGAGCAGGATCAACTCCAAGAACCATAGCAAGTATATACGCACCGAAAATACCTAACTGAGCAGCTGCACCGATAAGCATTAATTTAGGATTAGAGATCAGAGCAGAAAAGTCGGTCATAGCTCCAATGCCTAAAAGCATTAATGGAAGATACCAGCCACTTTCCAAACCTTGATATAAAACATTGAATACAGAATCATCATAAGAACCAGAATCGGCACCTATCATGAAAAGTATATTTCCTACTAGTATTCCAAAACCGATAGGAATCAATAACATTGGCTGAAAGTCTTTCTTTATTGCCAGATATATTAAACACATCCCCACAAGCAGCATAATAAGTCCGCCTGGCGTTGCGTTTGCGAATCCTGTATAACTCCAGAAGTCAGCTAAGTTATTTGATAAATATGTTCCAAGCTCTCCCATACTATTACTCAATTATGATAAGATCTGTACCTTCAAGAACAGAATCTCCATTGTTTACATTAATAGCAGTAACTTTTCCATCTTTGTCTGCATGGATATTATTTTCCATCTTCATCGCTTCAAGAATAAGAACAGTATCTCCTTTCTTTACTGTATCTCCAACTTTTACTTTGAGATCAAGAATAATACCTGGAAGCGGAGATTTAACAGCGCTCTTGTTTGATGTTGCAGCCGGACGAGAAACTACAGGCTTGCCACTTTCAGTTTTAGGAGCAGCAGCCGGACGAGTTACTGGTTTAGGAGCTACAGTTTTTTCAATTTCCACTTTGTAGGGTGTACCGTTAACTTCAACAGTAGCGATATTATTTTCATCAATGTCGTTAACCGTAACTTTGTAGAGGTTTCCATTGATCTTATATTTATATTGTTTCATCTTTTATTAAATTTAAAATTAATATTGAAAATGCTTCTAACGTTTACGTGGCGTTTCTGTTAAAGTATAAATTTTAGAACTCCATGGAGAATAGTTACGTTTAACCTTATTAATGGTTAATACCATATCTTCTACATCGTGAACATTATCCTGATATTCGTGCAATGCCATTGATATTGCTGCAAGTACATCTCCGGATTCCGGACCTGTAGCCTGGTTTTTATCAGTGATTCCTTTAACCTTCATTGTATTCTTGTTAGATAATTGAATAGAAATATTAGCAATAATCCTGAATACAAAATAGAAAAAAATCAAACTAACAAAAATAACTATCATAGCAGCAACGGCCATTCCTATGCCTTTAGAATCAGTAGTGCGAAGGTTTTGCGCGTTCGCTCCAATGCTTCCGGCAAGCAATGAAATGATTAATATTCCTTTATTTATTTTATTCATAACTTGTAGTTTTATAGTTACTTATAATGGAATATTTCCATGCTTTTTAGCTGGATTAGTTAACTTCTTAGTTTGCAATTGCTGTAAAGCACGAATAATACGGAAACGAGTATTTCTTGGTTCAATAACATCGTCAATGTAACCATATTTTGCCGCATTGTATGGATTAGCAAACAATTTGGTGTATTCTTCTTCTTTTTCAGCCATAAAGCGAACAGGATCTTCAGCTGTTTTTGCTTCTTTTGCATACAATACTTCTACTGCGCCGGCACCACCCATAACTGCAATCTCAGAAGTTGGCCATGCATAGTTCATATCGCCACGAAGTTGCTTACAACTCATTACAATATGTGAACCTCCGTATGACTTTCTAAGAGTAACGGTTACTTTAGGTACAGTTGCTTCACCATAAGCGTAAAGCAGTTTAGCTCCGTGAAGAATAACTCCATTGTACTCTTGTCCTGTTCCTGGTAAGAATCCCGGAACATCAACTAAAGTTACTATAGGAATATTAAATGCATCACAGAAACGAACGAAACGTCCAGCTTTACGTGAAGCATTGCTATCAAGTACACCTGCAAGATATTTAGGCTGATTAGCTACAACACCAACAGATTGTCCGTTAAAGCGGGCAAAACCGATTATAATATTTTTAGCATAATCCTTTTGGATTTCAAGGAATTCTCCGTTGTCAATGATCGCACCTATAACTTCATACATATCATAAGGCTTGTTTGGACTATCAGGAACAATTTCATTTAATGAGTCTTCCAAACGGTCAATTGGATCATCGCAAGGAACAAGAGGTGATTCTTCTAAGTTGTTTTGTGGAATAAAGCTAAGTAGCTTACGAATTATAGATAAACCTTCTTCTTCTGTTTTAGCAGTAAAATGAGTTACACCAGATTTTGAGGAGTGTACACTTGCACCTCCTAAATCTTCTTGTGAAACATCTTCACCAGTTACTGTTTTTACTACTTTAGGTCCTGTAAGGAACATATAAGAAGTACCTTCCATCATCAAAGTAAAGTCTGTCAATGCCGGAGAATATACAGCTCCACCTGCACAAGGACCAAAAATTCCTGAAATTTGAGGAATAACTCCTGATGCAAGAATGTTGCGCTGGAAAATTTCAGCATATCCGCCAAGTGCGTTTATACCTTCCTGGATACGAGCACCTCCAGAGTCATTTAGTCCGATAACAGGTGCACCCATCTTCATAGCCTGATCCATAACTTTACAGATCTTTTGTGCCATAGTTTCAGACAAAGAACCTCCGAAAACTGTGAAATCTTGAGCGAAAACATAAACTAATCTACCTTCGATAGTTCCGTATCCGGTAACAACTCCATCACCAAGATATGATTTCTTTTCCTGACCGAAGTTTGTACATCTATGTTTTACGAACATATCCATTTCTTCAAAACTTCCATCATCTAATAATTGAGCGATTCGCTCACGTGCAGTGTATTTTCCTTTCGCGTGTTGTTTTTCAATAGCTTTTTCTCCACCACCTAAGCGAGCTTGCGTACGTAGTTCTATAAGCTCTTTTACTTTTTCAAGTTGGTTACTCATGAATTTATGATATTAAAGTTAATAAATTAGTGTTCACAAAGTTCGGTAAGTACGCCGAGGGTAGATTTTGGATGAAGGAATGCAATCTGTAATCCTTCAGCTCCTAAACGAGGTGCTTTGTCGATTATGCGGATTCCATTTGTTTCAGCTTCGGCTAAAGCGTTAGCAACTCCATCTTCAATTGCAAATGCAACATGGTGTACACCTGCTCCTTTATTTTCAATAAATTTAGCAATAGTACTATCTGGACTAGTTGGTTCCAGTAGTTCAATTTTTGTTTCTCCAACTTTTAAAAAAGCTGTTTTAACTTTTTGGTCTTCAACTACTTCTATATTGTAGCATTTCAAACCTAATACATTTTCATAATAAGGTAAAGCTTCTTCTATACTCTTTACGGCAATGCCTAAATGTTCAATGTGAGAAATCTTCATAATTATTTAATTTTTCATTGGTATTTACTATTATCCCTATGGACAAAACAGTACAAAGAAAGTCAATTACTTCTTAATAAAGAAATTTTTCAGCATTTTATTTTGGTTGTTTATGCGACTAAAATTCTAAAAGTAAACGAATATTAATTTGACGAGATGTTAGGTAATTAGGTACAGCATATTGGTTATTAGAGATATCGGTAACCCAATAGTAAGAATTTACGTTGTTGATACCTAGCAAATTGAATATATCTATCCCAATCCACATGTTGCGAATATGGCGGCTGATACGCCCACGATAGTCTCCATCTTCGTTGTCAATAATTTGTCTGGACATGCCAATATCAACTCTTTTATATGCCGGAGTTCGAAATACAATTTCTTCTCTTCCGGAATGTGGAGGGCCAAAAGGAAGCCCATCGGCCAGGGTGGCTTTTAAGTTCATTTTCCATTTTTTATTTCCGGGAAAGTAGTCGCTGAAGAAAAATGAGAGGTTATATCTCTGGTCAGTAGGACGTGGAATCCATTTTTTATTTATCTGTTCTTCAGTTTTCATTAATGAAAGACAAAGCCAGGAGTCTGTACCCTGAACAAATTCTCCGAATAGTTTCATATCAATTCCTGTTGCATATCCACTTGCCATGTTTTTACCGTAGTAGCTTATGTGCACATTGTTAACATTGTAAGGAATCAAATCATCCAGTTTCTTATAATAAAGTTCGGTGGTGAATTTAAATGGTCTGCCAAGAGCTCTGAATCTATAATCTCCGGCTAATACAAAATGAATGGATCTTTGAGATTTAATATCTTTATTAAGTGTTACGGTTGCATTTCCATTTATGGTGGTGGTATCCCGAAATTCTTTGTAGAAAGGAGCCTGATAATAAACTCCTGATGCTGCACGGAAAGTCAGATCTTCATTAAACCTTGGAATAAGCGCTATGGAAGTTCGTGGACTGAAGATAAATTCTTTGTTCCAGTTCCAATAACTACCCCGTACTCCAAAGTTGAAAGTTAGTAACCCTATATTTGATGAGAACTTATATACATCTTGTGCATAAAATGAGAAACGGTCACTCCTTATTTTATTTTTTGAAGCCAGACTATAAATCAACTCTACATTATTACTTGTGTGAGGAAGAGAATAACCTGCCGAGTCTCTCATTTCCCATTCACGAAGTTTATCTTTTATAAATTCCTTTTTTAATTCCAGTCCCCATTTTATTTGATTACTATGAATCTTATGACTTCCAGCAATAGAGTAATTCTGTACATCTGCATTTAAATAGTTTCGGGCATGTTCCATATATGTTCCTACACCAATGGTTTCTGTATCATTAGTAGTTGCTGTAGATGTACCTCCATTTAAGGAACTTAACCAATATTCTCCGGTAATATCATAAGTTTCTTGCTCTTTTGTATGAAAAGCAGATCCGATAAATGAGATGTCATTATAAGGATTAAGGTGATAGGTGATACTTCCGGAACCGAAATAAGTTTGAAACAAATCTTTTTCCTGCCCTCCGAAATATACTTTGAATTCTTGAATAGACGAAATTGTTCCGAACTTTGTATTCCGGTCTTTTGGCTTGAAATTATATTTGTTTTGGGATATGTTGCCTATAAATCCAAACTCCCAACGCTTATTAGGCGTCCAGTTTATATAAGTCTGGTAATCAAGAAAAGCAGGATCATATTCACCTTTAGTTTCCAAACTACCTAAAAGATAACGATTGGTTTTATAGCGAATGCCGTTAGTCATGGAAAAATGTTTGGTGGCAAACCCTACGTAAGCACTAGCTCCTAATAAACTGGTAGATACAGATCCTTCTAAATGTTCCGGCTTTTTATAGGTTATATCAAGAACGGAAGACATTTTATCTCCATATTTTGATTCATAACCTCCCGAAGAAAAGCCTATCTCTTGTACCATATCCGGATTTATAAAGCTAAGTCCTTCTTGTTGCCCGGAGCGAATTAATAATGGCCGATATATTTCTACTCCGTTTACATAGACAATATTCTCATCAAAGCTACCTCCCCGCACATTATATTGAGAGCTTAATTCGTTATGCGAACTGACTCCTGCCTGTGTAGCAATTAAAGATTCAATATTTCCTCCCGAAGCATCCGGCATAAGCTTTCTATCTTTTGCTTTAATTCGTTCTGTCATTCCAGTTTGCCTCTTAGATTCAGTTACAGTTACTTCTCCGAGTTCATATCCGGAATTGAGTAGTATAACGTTTAGTGTGATTTCGCCTTTTGGATTCTTTAATACTCTTTTCTTTGTATTATATCCCAGCATGGAATAAACAAGAACTACACTGTCTTTTGATGGAACGGTTAATGAATAGTGGCCTCTTAGATCAGTTACGGTACCTGTTATCTGCCCCTGAATTCGTACATTGGCTATTTCTATTGGATTATTATCCTGATCCATAACGATTCCGGAGACTTTGGCTGTTCCCTGAGCTATACTTGCTGTAGGAAAGAATATCATTATAAGTGCCAGAAGTGCACAGTACTTCATATTGATGCGTTCTTTTTATGCACAGAGTATTCCGTGCTATCATATAGAAATAATAACGTAAAAAAATGGTTATGTGTATAATCTAACAAAAAAATTATTTAAGAAAGACCATTTTAGTCTGAACCAGCGGCGAGAGCTTTTTTGCTTTCCGCCAAAGCGAAGAACAAAATCGCGGTATCCATGTTTCTTGAAAGGTAATCCTACATCCATATATTCCAAATGTTCATAACCCTCTTTCTGTGCAAATTTTAAGGCTTCCCAAATAGCGAGTACTCCGGGATATAATTTTTTATATGTTTTTTTAATACCTCCAGAAAATAACAGATATGCATTTGTTTTAGAAAAGACAAGCACAGAACCTCCAATTATTTTATCCTTATATTTTACAATAAATATTCTTCCCATTCCGCTATGTACAGCTTTCTCATCAAAATATTCAAAGTATTCAATACAAGGGAAGTTTTTACGAATGTTATATGAATAATTCATTTTAAGCATCTGCGAGAAAGAACGAATTTCTTCTATACTTTTCGCCTCTTTAACATACGCCCCATTGGCATAGCCTTTTTTGATTTGTCTTCTACGAGATATGCTAACTTTATCTAGCAAGTCGGAAGTATTGTGCAGAGAACTTCTTACTTGCATCCAGTTAATGGGAAAATATTGATTCTTTCGAAACGTTTTGTAACCGAACAACGAGTTTTCCAGATTCCGGAATATTAATATGAAAGATTCCTGGATTCCAATATCTGTTATATACTCAAGCATTCTATCAAAAATAACTTCAGAGCTTATTTCATCATCAAAATATTCTCCGGTTCCATAAATTTCGCATCTGCGAATAAAGCTTGGCGGAATTAAGCGAATACATTTTCTGAGAACAGTTAGTATCTTGGCAATAGGCTTTGTTCCATTATAAGCCACAACCAGAATAGGAGTGTAGCCTGGAGTTGCTTCGTAAATCTGAAACATCTCTTTGGAATAAAATACATTATCTCCAGGTAAGTCTGGAATATCATATGCGTGATAATATGTAAGAAGCTTAAATACCATATAGTTGCAAATTTATATTTTTTTACCAACAAATCAAATTCCTAGTTGTATATTTGTCGGTTAATAACGAATATGCAGATATAATTATGGAACAATTCAGTGAATTGATAAAGAACAGACGTAGTACCAGAAAGTTTACATCTGAGGAACTGAAACAAGAAGAAGTGGTGAGCTTACTAAAAGCAGCTTTAATGTCACCCTCATCCAAACGTGCAAATCCCTGGCAATTTATAGTCGTTGATGATAAAGAAACGTTGGCAAAGCTGGCAAAGTGCAAAGATAAAAGTGCTGACTTTATTGCGGAAGCAGCATTGGCTATTGTTGTTACTGCCGATCCGTTAGCAAGTGATGTGTGGATTGAAGATGCTTCCATCGCTTCTATTATGATTCAATTGCAGGCTGAAGATTTAGGGTTAGGCAGTTGCTGGGTGCAGGTTCGTGAACGATTTACAGCTACCGGAATGTCTTCCGATGAATATGTACATGGAATATTGGATATCCCGTTACAACTTCAGGTTCTGTCGGTTATTGCTATTGGGCATAAAGGAATGGAACGCAAACCTTTTAATGAGGAACATTTGCAGTGGGAGAAGATACATATCAATAAATATGAAGGAAAATAAAATCGTTTTTATTGGAGCGGGAAATCTGGCAACTAATCTTGCAGAGGCTTTCCACGACCGACATATTAAAATAGCTCAGATCTATAGTCGTACTGAAGATTCTGCTAAAACTTTAGCAAAAGCTGTTGAGGCTGATTATACAACAGAACTGGAAAGTGTTATCAATGATGCCGATATTTATATTGTAGCATTGAAAGACGATGCTTTGGTAGAACTTATGCCTCAGATTATAGCGGGTAAAGAAAATGCTTTAATGGCGCATACTTCAGGTAGCTTACCATTGAATATCTGGCCAGATTCTGTAAAACGGAAAGGTGTTTTTTATCCGCTTCAGACTTTTAGCAAACAGCGAAAGGTTGATTTCCAGAATATACCGACTTTTATTGAAAGTAATAACTCTGCAGATAATCAACTTTTAAAAGAATTAGCAAGTAGCGTAACCAATAATGTTAGTGAACTTTCGTCAGAAAAACGCAGGCAAATTCATTTGGCTGCTGTTTTTGCCTGTAATTTTACTAATCACATGTATGCCCTTGCAGAAAAATTGCTTCAACAATACGGAATGCCCTTTAGTTATATGCTTCCGTTAATAGAAGAGACTGAAAGGAAAGCGCAAGTTCTTTCACCTAAAGAAGCACAAACTGGTCCGGCTGTGCGTTATGATGAGAAGATCATTAATAAGCATCTGGAACTGTTATCTAATGAACCTGAAATGCAGGAAATTTATAAATTGATTAGTAAGAGCATACATAAACTATGAGTACTATAAATTACGATTTAAAGAAAATAAAAGCAATGGCTTTTGATGTGGATGGAGTATTGAGTCCTGAGACTATTCCATTGCATCCAAGCGGAGAGCCAATGCGTTGCGTAAATATCAAAGATGGATATGCAATTCAGTTGGCTGTAAAGCATGGATTACTTGTGGCAATTATTACTGGAGGTAGGACAAATGCTGTACGCGTTCGTTTTGAAGGACTGGGAGTAAAGGACCTTTATCTGGGATCAAGCATAAAGATCAACGATTATAACGATTTTAAGAATAAGTATAATCTCACTGATGAAGAAATCCTTTTTATGGGAGATGATATTCCTGATCTGGAAGTACTTCAAACCTGCGGACTACCTTGTTGCCCTTCCGATGCTGCTCCTGAAGTGAAAGCTGCTTCGATGTATATTTCACATAAGAATGGCGGATATGGTTGTGGACGTGATGTTGTAGAGCAAGTGTTGAAGGCTCAGGGAAAATGGATGAATGGAGAAGCTTTTGGCTGGTAAAAGAATGGAATTAAGAATGCTGGATAATTTAAGTAAATACAAAATAATACTTGCATCGAACTCTCCCAGAAGAAAAGAGTTGATGACTGGATTAGGAATAAAATATTCTGT